>OHEF01000073.1_pt1 | contig 89955 bp, 73 predicted proteins | sample 1567171 | NCBI WGS metagenome assembly OHEF01 (sample SAMEA3879576, study PRJEB24766) | human gut metagenome | biome: human-associated habitat; feature: feces | place: USA | collected 1985/1987
CCTGTGACAGAATGGCGTCGGACAGCACCTGCCGTCCGTCCCGCACCACCGCCACAGCCGTTTCGTCGCAGGAGGATTCAATCCCGAGTATAAGTTCATTTTCCCCGCTCATAAAGCGTTTCAGCGCGGGTTCACATCTTTCGGACCAATTCAAATTGATTTTCCTTTCCAAACCGCTTTTCACTTTCCGAGCCGACTCCCGCTTCCGCAGGCAGTAGCCGGAACGATTGATTTGATTAAGTGAAATTAGTCTTTGGCATCCCTAAGTCTGTTTTTCACGGTTCCCCGGCCTGCTCCCGAAGTTTTGCACACAATCCCCGCGAGAATGCTTATAACCGCACAGGCACTCACGGTGTAAACTGCAATGCGAAGTATCAGATCGCTGAAAAGCTGCTGAACGCAAATGCGAATCATCAAACTTTCCGCCGGGTCAAACGTTGAAGACGGAACATCCAGAAATATTGCGTGAAACAGTATCCAGAACGAATGAAAATCCACGGCAGCCCAAACTGCAAGCGCAGCCGCAATGAAGGCAATGACGCAAATCCCGATAAGCCAGCAGCGGGCAAGCACGGCGGCGGCTCTCCGCCTGTAAACATACAAAGCAAGCGCAGCCGCAATTGCTGTAAAGGCGAACAGAATGTATTTCGCTGTTTCAACCCCGAACCAGAGCTTTCGGACATCATTCATGTGCGAAATTTCCCGCTCGCCGAACATTTCGGTGCGTTCGCCGAACACCGTGACCTCCGTTTGAAGCTCATCCGTCCCGCCCTTCATATAATCAACCATGCGAAGATACACGGTGCACATCTCGTCCGTGCTCATGCCGGTGTAATCGTTTATATCAAGTTTTTCATACTCCCTTTTAATCCAAACCTTATCTCCCGAAAGCCGGTCGATAAAACTTATCAGCAGCGCGGCAGCAAGGCACGGCACGGCAGCATATGCAAGGATTTTTGAAAGCAGCTTCATGCTAATATTTTATCTTCCCTCCGGGTTTACAATTGCCGTTATCCTTTCTTCCGCCGCCTTAAGCTGCGGAATGATGCTATTAACGATCGTCACGTTCGTCGGCACAACAACATACCAATAGCCTTTAAGCTGCGGGAACACGCGGCAGGGATGATATTTCTCGCTCTCCACGCGCACACTTCCCCCCTCGCGTACGATGCCGATTTCCGCAATAAAAGTGTCGTTCGCGGTGCTTCTGCCCATGCTGGACACAAAGTTGCCCATTGAATATGCACAAAGCACCTGCCGTCCGTCCGCCGCCGTGAGCCAAACAACGGGCTGAACCGCATGGGAGTGTGAGCCGATTATGATATCAACGCCTGCATCCGCCATCTCCTGAGCGTGAGTCACGACCTTCGGTGTGGGTTGGTGCGTATGTTCCGCGCCCCAATGATTATAGGCCACGATAAGCTCCGCACCGGCAGCCCGCGCCGCCGCAATGTCCTCGGCAATGCGTTCCTTTGAATAGGTGTTTATCATGTATTCACAGCCCGCTTCGCGAACGGCTTTATCTTTTGAATTATAGAATTCGGCATAGGAAAGGAGGCCGACTTTGATCCCCTTAACATCAAGGATTACGAACCGCTGCGCGTCCTTTTCGCGGAAAAGTCCGGTGTAGGGAAAGCCGTATTCCTCAACAGCCTGAGTGGTTTCGATAATACCCTGAACTCCCGCATCGCAGCAATGGTTGTTTGCAAGCACAAGCGCGTCAAAGCCCGCAAATTTCAATGCTCCCAAATATTGCTTGGGTCCGTTGCAGTTGGGCATTCCGTCAATATTGAGCTGCTCCGTTGCATAGGGCCACGAATGCGAAAGCGATGTTTCAAGATTGCCGATGACGCAGTCCGCATTGTTGAAAACTTCCCTGACATATGCAAATGACGGAGAAAAGTCATAGCCGCTGCCGCCCGCCTGCTGTTTCGCGCCGCGCTGCTGGCTTGAAAGGCACATCAAATCGCCCACAAACATGAGCGTTGCGTGAACGGGCGCAGGGGTGGGCTCCGGCGTCGGTTCGGCCGTCGGCTCCGGTGTCGGTTCGGCCGTCGGCGACGTTGTCGGCTGTGCTGTCGGTGCAGGCGTGTCATGGCCTATATCAACAACAACATCGTTTCCGCGGCAGGCGGTGCCTGCGAATACAAATGCCAAAGCAATCATCAGTGCGGCGAACCGCAGCAATTTTTTCTTCATTATCTGTCTCCTCAACAATCTGTCTCCTCAACAAAGTGCGCCGACGCTCGGCTTCGCCCCAAAAAAGCAATTGCGGCAGCGGCGGGTTAAATTTTTCCCGCGAGAACTTCAATCACGGGGATGGTTTTCATGCTTGTTCCCCTCGGGAATGTTTCCCGAGAAACAAGCCGACAGCAAATTAAACAAGCCTGCCCGAGAACAGTTTGCCGTATTGCCTCGGACAGGCAATAAAAAGCGTTTCCTGTGCGGCACCGTCACGCGGACGGGCGCGGACGGCTTTTGCCGTTCTGCCTTCAATCCGGCTGAATAACTCCCGCCGCAACGGAAGCGGCAAGGCGCACGTTGTTATAAACAAGCGCGATATTCGCCTTCAGGCTTGCACCCTCCGTAAGCTCCGCAATGCGCGCAAGCAGGAAGGGGGTAACATCCCTGCCCGTGATGCCGTTCTTTTCGGCCTCACGCAAAGCCTTCGTGGTTGCACGGTCGATCATGTCCTCGTCGGCTTCGAATTCTTTCGGGATCGGGTTCACAATAACCATGCCGCTGCGCATCGGAATATTTGCCATTGCGCCGACCATATCCGAAAGCTCCTCAACCGAATCGCATCTGCAAGGGGTGTTATAACCGCTGTCCCGCGTGTAAAATGCGGGCATTTTGTTCGTGCGGAAGCCGACAACGGGCACACCCTGCGTTTCAAGATACTCAAGCGTCAAGCCGATATCAAGCACACTCTTTGCGCCCGCGCAAACGACTGCAACAGGCGTTCTTCCAAGCTCCGTAAGGTCGGCGGAAATATCCATGGTCGTTTCCGCGCCGCGATGCACGCCGCCGATGCCGCCCGTTGCAAACACTTTTATGCCCGCAAGGCTTGCAATGAACATCGTTGCGGCAACCGTCGTTGCGCCGTCCGCACCCTTTGCCATGATATAAGGAATATCGCGGCGGCTGACTTTTGCAACATTCCGTCCTTCCCTGCCGAGATACTCTATCTGTTCCTCGGTAAGGCCCGCGCAAAGCTGACCTCCGATGATCGCAATCGTTGCGGGAACCGCGCCGTGCGCACGTGCCAGACGTTCGCACGCAAGAGCCGTTTTGACGTTCTGCGGATAAGGCATTCCGTGCGCAATAATCGTGCTTTCAAGCGCAATAACGGGTCTTCCCAGCGCAAGTGCCTCGCGAACTTCATCAGAAAGTTTAACGTTGTAATTCATTTTTATGACCATGACTTTCGCTTCGGCGAAAATCTCCTTTCTTTTCTTTGCATTTTGCAGCCGACTGCGGCCGGCTTCGTTGTAAAATCCCTGTCGGAAAGCTGCCCGAGGTTCGGATTTGAAGTTTAATGTTCAAATCTTTTTCCCGGTTCCCTTTCGGTGCAAACTGTTATGACTCCGGTATATCCTCAGCTTATCCACATTCAAAGCCGCGTTTAACAGGCATTTTTTGCAAAAAACTCCCCGATTCGGGCAAGTTATCCACATTTTTACACTGTTCGGACGTGTTATCCACACGAACCTGTGGATAATGTGGATTATTTTGATGCAGTCTTTCCGCATCGTTTTCAACACTCGAAGCTTTTGTTCAGTTCTCGTCGGTTTCAATAAAAAAATCCACAACTTTCCTGTCGGAAATCACACGGCGGATATAATTTGATATCTCCGCATGACGGGGAAAATCGCGGTACGCAAGCATATCCTCAACGCTTTTGAAGTCGGCAACAAGAGCCATATCAAAGCTTGCGGGGCTGCCGAGAACATCCTCGCCGATGCTGAGCTTCAGAAGCGTCGGCGCAACGCCGACAAGCGCACGAAGATTTTCCGCCGCAAAGCGCATGTTCTCCGCTTTTGTTTTGCCTTCCGCATTGTCAAGAAATTTCCACATCACAATGTGCTTCAGAATTTTCACGGGTATTTTCCCTCCAAAGGAATTATTCCGAAAGGCTGCCTTGTTTTTTGCTCGGCAGCAAATGCCTTTCGTATGCGGTTATTATACCATATTTGTATAGGGCGGGCAATGTTCAATTGGGAATCGGCAATCAATAATGAGCAACTGCCGCTCGATTTTTGGCATTAATGTGACAAAATTGAAACATTATTTGTTTGCTGTTGCTTTTCGTATCGGAGTGTTATATAATATTAGCACTCAAAGAGAACGAGTGCTAATAACCCGATTCGAACCGCCGAACCTCAGCCCCTCGGCGGACGGGGAAGCACCTTCCCGTGCCTCTCTGATAGCACCCCGTTTCATTCGGGCAGCAGTTTGATGCAGCCCCGTTTGCACGGGACAATGTTCCTGATTAAAAGGAACACTGTTACGGAAACAATACCTCAAGGAGGTTTACCTTATGAACGCTAATAAAATGACCCAAAAAACCCTTGAAACCCTTCAGCAGGCGCAATCGCTTGCCGAGGAGCGCAGGAATACCCAAGTCGGGCAAATCCACGTTTTTCATGCGCTTCTTGACGATCCGGATGATTTGAACGCCCAGCTTATGGCATCCATGGGTATTTCCACGGATGAACTCCGCGCCGCAATCGACACGGAGCTTGACAAACAGGCAACCTTCGGAAGCAGCGGCGGCGGGCAGGTTTATATGACTCCGGAGCTGAACTCCGTGCTCACCCGCGCCGAAGAGGAAGCAAAGCGCATGGGCGACAGTTTCGTTTCCGTTGAGCATATCATGCTCGGCCTTATCGAACGCGCCGACTATGTTGTGAAACCCCTGCTCAAACGGTTCGGAATCGTCCGCGACAAATACCTTGAAGCGTTGAAAGCCGTCCGCGGCAACAGCAGGGTGAATTCCGATAATCCTGAAAGCACCTATGATGTTCTTAACAAATACGGACAGGATCTGACCGAACTTGCCCGGGCGCAGAAGCTTGACCCCGTTATCGGCCGGGATAACGAAATCCGCAGCGTTATCCGCATTCTTTCACGAAAAACGAAGAACAACCCCTGCCTTATCGGTGAACCCGGCGTCGGCAAAACCGCAATTGCCGAGGGGCTTGCGCTCCGTATCGTGCGCGGCGACGTTCCCGACAATTTGAAGGATCGCAGACTTTTTGCACTGGACATGGGTTCTCTTGTTGCGGGCGCAAAATATCGCGGTGAATTTGAAGAAAGGCTGAAAGCTGTGCTTAACGAAATCAAGCGCAGCGAAGGCAGGATCATCATGTTCATCGACGAACTTCACACCATTGTCGGCGCCGGCAAGACCGACGGTGCAATGGATGCGGGCAACATTCTGAAGCCCATGCTTGCACGCGGCGAACTGCACTGCATCGGCGCAACAACGCTTGACGAATACCGCAAATACATCGAAAAGGATGCTGCACTCGAGCGCCGTTTCCAGCCCGTGACCGTTGCCGAACCCTCCGTTGAGGACACGATTGCCATCCTTCGCGGTTTGAAGGAACGCTATGAAGTTTATCACGGCGTCAAGATTCACGACTCCGCGCTTATCGCCGCCGCAACGCTTTCCGACCGTTATATTTCCGACAGGTTCCTTCCCGACAAGGCTATTGACCTTGTTGACGAGGCATGTGCGCTCATCAAGACGGAAATGAACTCCATGCCTTCCGAAATGGACGAAATTTCCCGGGAAATAATGCGTTTGGAGATTGAAGAAACCGCTCTCACCGGCGACAATGACGAACACACGCAGGAACACCTTGCCGAAATTCGCCGCGAGCTTGCCGAAAAGCGCGACAAGTTCAACAACATGAAAGCGCGCTGGGACAACGAGCGCAATGCAATTTCCAAGGTTCAGCAGCTCCGTGAACGCATTGAACAGGTTAACGCGGATATTGCCCGCGCAGAAAACGAATACGATCTTAACCGTGCCGCTCAGCTTAAATACGGCGAGCTGCCCGGCCTGCAAAAAGAGCTGCAAAAGGAAGAGGCTCTTGCCGCAAACCGCGAAAACAGTCTGCTCCGCGACCATGTTTCGTCCGAGGAGATTGCAAAAATCGTTGCGCGGTGGACGGGCATCCCGGTTTCAAAGCTCATGGAAAGTGAGCGCAAGAAACTTCTGCGGCTTGACTCCCAGCTGCATAAACGCATCGTCGGACAGGACGACGCCGTTCAGCGCGTTTGCGATGCAATTTTAAGATCCCGTGCAGGAATACAGAACCCCAATCGTCCGATAGGTTCGTTCCTGTTCCTCGGCCCCACCGGTGTCGGCAAAACGGAGCTGTGCAAAGCGCTTGCCGAGGCACTGTTTGACGATGAGCGCAGTATGGTTCGTATCGATATGAGCGAATACATGGAGCAATACTCCGTCTCCCGTCTTATCGGTGCCCCTCCGGGATATGTCGGCTATGACGAAGGCGGCCAGCTCACCGAAGCCGTTCGCAGGAAACCCTATGCGGTGCTTCTGTTTGATGAAGTTGAAAAGGCGCATCCGGACGTTCTGAACGTTCTGCTCCAGGTGCTTGACGACGGCAGAATTACGGACGGACAGGGCCGCACCGTTGACTTTAAGAATACGATCATCATTTTGACGAGCAACATCGGCAGCGATTTGATCCTGAGCAGCATGGCAAAGGACGGCAGGATAACGACCGAAACCGAGGAGCTGCTGCACAAGCTGCTGCGCACGAAATTCCGTCCCGAATTTATCAACAGGCTGGATGAAATCGTGTTCTTCAACGCCCTTTCCGATGCGGATATGCACGGCATTGTTGACCTGCTTATTGCAGACCTTGCAAAGCGTTTGCAGGCAAACCGCCTGAATCTCAGCGTTTCCGAAAGTGCAAAAGCCGCCATCATCAAAAACGGTGCCGATCCGCTGTTCGGTGCCCGTCCGCTCAAGAGATACATTCAGGGGCATATTGAATCCCTGCTTGCGCGGTTCATCATTGAAAATTCGCCCGAGGAAGGTTCAACCCTGACCGTTGATGCGGATGAAAAAGGCAGCTTCATTATCGGGCAAAAGCAATAACGGAAGCGCGGCGGGAACCGTATGAATTTCTCCCTTGTCAACCCATCGGTTCCCGAATTTCCGAATTCCGATTTTTTCATCCCGATTTTTCATTACGAAGAAAAAAGAAATCCCCCGCGTGCAAGGGAGGCATACGCGGGGGATTTTTTCGGCTCAGTGCCGACAGCCGGTGCAGCTCGCGGAACACGCAAACACGGAATCCGCAGAAAAACACCAATCATTTATGTTGCTTTTTCAGTCCTCGTTCACAAGCATACTTATTGCAGCTATGACTTCTTCCAACGACTGTTTTTTCAGCGAGTAGTACGGTCGTCCGCTTTCTGCATTGCATTCCACAAGTCCAAGCGTTAAAAGTTTTGACATATGATAAAAGACTTTTTGTCTCGTCAATCCGAATTTATCGGCAATCTCGCCCCCGGACATTGTCTTTCGCTGCGCTATCGCTTTTAATATTTCAAAGCGAATCTCGTCCGAAAGTCCGCTGAATATTCCGACTACGCGTGACGTACTGCTTTCGTTTGAAACACTTTCCATATAGTCCCTGAAGCCCAAACCAAGCCACATCTCCCCTGCACAACCTTTTTCACCGATGCAAATTCTTTTGTCCCAATAAGACATGGCAAGCATAAGTCCGTTGTGTATCGAAGGGAATACTGTAAAATCGCACTTCGGCATTTTCAAACGTGAATGTTCGGATACATAAGTGCATACATCGCCAATCTCTTGAATATCACGTTCCCACTTTTTAACATCCTCTTCAAAACGCACCAGCTTTTCATCGACAATTTTGACAATCGGACTCATAAAATGCTCAAGCCGCATGCAATTCTGCTCGTAGTTGCTGCAGCATTCCACAATACTCAGCTTGTTCATGCCGCTTATCGGCAATTTCATTACATACTCCACAAGGCTCTCGTAATCAAAATTCTGTGAGCTGTCAAAATTTTGCATATGACAGCACATTTTTTTGATACGCTGCTGCGGGTTCATATTCAAAAGCTCCTCAAAAAAGAACTTGCCCGATTGAGCTTCGCCCATGAAGGTATACGGCATTATGAGCATTCTGGCAATGCTGCAATTAGTCGAAAGATCCTTAAAAAAGTATTGCAGTTCCGATTCGTCAACATGAACAGCTTCATCCAATTCTTTTTCAAATTCTATACCTTTGCGCAAAATTTCCTTAATTTTTTTTCTCAAATACGGGTGTCTCTCGCAAGCCTCTTGTTCATTAATATAGATTCTTTCTCCATTCGCCCTGCCGCTGAGGTAATCGAAAGTTTCAATCAGCGGTATAAGCTCCGTTCTGATTCTGTATGTGTTGCTCTGCATCGTATTCAGCACGAATCATCCTTTCAGTATTTATTCTTTCGTAAATGCCTGCCCAATCCGGCAATGCATTTCTCAGGCGCAACGGCAAAGTCAAGGTCAAATGCAATCACATCTGACCTTGAGCTTTCCGTCCCGCAAGTTCTTTTTTACTGTATATGACTGATGGAGTTCACTCTGCCTGTCTTGACTTCCGTCAGTTCAAAAGTGATGAACACTTCAGGCAGAAACCCCGAGAGCATGACGGAGTATCAGAATCGCATCCTGCGCATCCACCGTACCGTCTGAGTTAAAATCGGCTCGTTCAATTTGTTCGTCCGTCAGTGCCGCCAACCCCATTGTGTATCTCAGCACGATAATTGCATCCTCTAAGCCTATTGAATTATCTCCGTTAACGTCGCCGAGGGTTATGCCGCCGACAAAGCGCGCTATCAACTCCGGCTGTTCACACTCGGAAAACCAAGCCCAATTCGCCATGTTGAATATTCCAAGTTCAAACTCCGGTTCGGATGAAACCAGAGTTCCGTCCGGGGTGTACCAGCCGACAAACTGAGCTCCCTCACTCGGTGTCGCAACTGCATTCGTGTAGCATACGCCGCCGGCATAAGGTATCGTGTCTGAGAAAAAGCCCACATAGCCACTGCCTTCAGACATAAGATTGTAATCCACTCCATACCTTTCGGAGCGCCAATGACTCTGTTTAAGCCTGTTGTTGGATGTGGCAAGCGTCCAGATGTTTCCGCAGCCGCTTATGTCAAGCTCGCTGAGACAGTTGTTTTGGCAGAATATCGAATCAATTCCATCAAGGTTATCAGGAAGAATCAGCGATGTAAGCATGTTATCATTGCATCCAATGGATCTGGCCGACGCCTCGCTTAAATCCAGTTCGGTCAGATTATTACCCATAACAACGATGTCCAAAAGGCCGGTGCAGCCCGTCAAATTGATTGCATCAAGACTGCATTCTTCCACCGAAAGATAGTTCAAAGTATCGATGTCATGACAATCGAGCACGCCGCTCAATTCCTGATATGAAAGATCCAGACCGTACAATTGCGTTCCTCTGTACATTTGTGCATCGAATGAAGTTATCCGGTTCCCGGGTGCGGTTATAAGTCCGATATTCGGGCAGTTTGGCAATTCCAGCTCTGTAAGAAGGTTGTAGTCGAAAGCAGCTATATAAAGAGCCGGAAGGTCTCTCACGTTTGCGGTGGAAATCTGATTATTGTTCAGTGTTAAAGTATACAGTTCATTGCAGCCGGACACATCAAAACCTGTGATTCTGTTCTCGTAAGCGGCAAGTGTATACAGTTTTGTACATCCGCTCACGTCAAGCTCACCAACGACATCGGAGGCTTGGAAGTATACCGAACGCAAATGTCCGTCCGAAGTCCATACGCATTCCGTCGAATAGCCGTTGCTGTCTGTACCGGTCCATGTGGTGGGATCGTAAGGGGAATAGTTTTCGGAAATCTTGTTACCGTTCTTGATATTGTTCTCGTCCGCAATCTCCAAAAAATTACGGATTTTCCAATAATCATGCTCGTCATAGCCCTCCGGCGTTTCCCCAACGCCTGCAACCGGAACGGCAGCCACGATGAACAACACGGTGAGCACAAGTGCAAAGATGCGTTTCTTCATAGTCTTTTTCCTCCATTCAACTCTGTTTTCATTTCAACGTCAATTGTTTGAAAAGACCGCACAGTGTCCTTTCATGTATTTCTGAGGCACGCGGAAGCTTGGTACAAAACGAAACGCCGTACGGCTATGTCTGCATGCTGTTGCCTCGAGGGAAATATAACCCTGACGGTTTAACGTATGCCACAGCTGCCGTCCCTCATGTACACATTATATGAGACATATTTGGGCATGTCAAGTTTTTTTGTTACATATTAATAATATATTTTTCTGGTGTCTCTGCGGTGTGCCGACCGCTTGTTTCCGACTTGGTTTTATCATGGCAATGGTTTATTCTTCACTTCCGATTCCCGATTTTTCATTACGAAGAAAAAAGAAATCCCCCGCGTGCAAGGGAGGCGTTTTTTATATGCTGATACTGATTCCCTACATTTAAGAAATCCCCCGCGTGCAAGGGAGGCCTGCGCGGAGGATTTTTTCACGTTGTGAAGCTGAGCATGGCTGATGTAACCTTTTCAGGTTATATAACGGTTACAGAGCGTTTCTCATTGCCGTCAATGCGTCGGCTGCGGAGATATCGCCGCTGTTGTCGAAATCGCAAAGTGCGATCCTGTTCTCGGGCAGTTCCGAAAGACCCATCGCATGGCGCAGGATCATCAGTGCGTCGGACACCGTCAAAGCACCGTCGGCATCGGCATCGCCCATAAGGTCATAGCGGGCGAATACGCTGATATTGCCGACAACGGGGCTGTTATCGTAATTCCAGCCGAGGAAGAGCCAGCCCTCATGTGCCGCTGCTTCGGGCATTTCCGAAAGGACGGTGCCGCGGGCAACATTCTGAGTGTTGACAACTTCGCCGGTAATGCTGTCAATGAAGCTTACGGTAAGAGTCTGCATATCGTTCGCGGGAACGGTAAACATGCCGACAAGCTCCGTGATCTGACTTCCGCCAAGGTCGCCGAGATAATTTGCTTTTGCATTTACAGGGTTTATCTCATACAGGCCATCGGCAGTTACCTGAGTTGTTCCGTCGTAATAATAACGTGCCCAGAAGAGCCTTCCTGTGTTGAGATCAAAGGTCAGGGAGAGATTCCTTGCGCCGACAAGTGCTTCGCCGGTCTCGCCGTCGGTGATGCTTCCGATAACGGTTGCTTCACCTGTTGTGAGGTTAAGGCTGTAAAGCCTGTCGGTGTAAAGCTCGGTGCAATATGCATTGCCGTTTGCATCGATTGCAAGGGTCGTTGCCGCAAGATTCATGCCCGTGATTGCAGTGCGCAGAGCCACCGCACCGGTTTCGGTATCAAGGGTGAACACAGCTGCGCTGCGCAGACCGGAAGCGGCAAGCACATACATTGTGCTGTCGGCATAGTTATAGGTCATATCAAGCAGCTCAACATCCGCCTGGTATTCTTCGTGGAGAACCTCGGGAACGGGGTTGTCGAGTTCCATCGTGTATATGGTGCAGTTGCGTGCCGCATATACCTTTCCGTTAAAGTACTCCATTGCGGTGAAGAAGCTGTTGGGAAGGCTTGCAATCGTTGTTATTGTTCTGGGTTCGTTTTCACTGAAAGAAACAAGGTCATATTTTGTTCCCGTTGTGTCGCTGTAGCGGTAGCCGTAGAAAGTCTGCGGTTCGGCAGCGGCGCAAACGGTCACGAAAGTGCGGCTGACAAGCCCGCCGTCAACGGTTGATGCGGTGATAACAGCATGGCCGGGCGCAATGCCGCGAACGATGCCGTTTGCATTCACAACGGCAATGTTCTCATCGGAAGAAGACCATGCAACATCTTTTATCGTTGTGTCCGCCGGCAGAACGGTGCAGCTGATGCTTGCGGATGCGCCTGCATTGACGGATACAAAGTCGGAAGTGACTACGGAAGCGGGATGAACCGCCTCAAGAATGGCGATATTGTCGATGTATGCAGCGTCGGAACCCTCGTTGATTTCCTCATCCTTCCAGAAGCCCCATGCGAATGTGTATTCGCCGGGTTCGGTGATGTCAACGATTTGAGTGCGGAATTCGCCGTAAACATATTTCATCTCAACAGCAACTTCACCGTTGATATAAAGGGTCGGGAAGTCCATGCCCTGTTCCGCATCGTTCATCCAATCGTAGCTGAGGCGGCAGGGTTCGGTGATAGTGACGCGGGTTTCGATGTAGCTGCGCGTATAGGGCAGGTGGTTCATGCTGTATGCAAAGCCGCGGCCGTTCTGCTCGCCGACTTTCCACGGGAAGCGGGTGCCAGTGCTGAAACGGAGGGTTCCGCCTTCAACATTCAGCGCATTTGCAAGAGTCTCGTTGTAAACAAACTGCGGTTCGGTCTGCGCAACATCGATGCTGCCGTCCGCAATGATTTGGAACATGTCGATGTTCAGATAATACATATCCTCCGAATCGAAATGGCGGATTGCGATATAAACCGTTCTGCCGATATAAGGGGTGAGATCGGCAGCATAGAACATCCAATCGTGAACGGTCGTGCCTTCATACACAACATCCGCATTCGCGAAGTCCGTTGCACTTTCGCTGACAAGAATCTGGAAATGTTCCGCACATGCTTCGTTCTTGTCCTGTCCGCGTGCGGCAACCTTAAGGGTGACGCTTGTGTTGTCCGCACCAATCGTTGCTGCGGGGGAAACAAGGTATTCATCGGGGTTGCGGGGCATTGCAAAACCTTCGTCATAGGATGCGCTCGCCATATTTGCCTTGCCGTCATAGGAAACGGATCTGCCGTAAAGGAAATGCTCGAGGTCACGTGTCCATGCAAAAGCCAAACCGTCGCCATCGGCATCGATGGTCGTCCAACCGCAGAGCAGGGGGTTTTCGTCTTCAAAGCTTGTGCTCCACTTTACCTCACCGACAGCAGCATTGGGAACGAAAACATTGGTAACGTAAACGGAGTCCGCTCCGCTGTATCCGCCGCCGTCCTTCTCATAGGTGAAAATCAGCCTGTAGTTGCCGGTTTCGGGAACGCCCCATGCAGCGTTCGTCCAGTCAACATCGCCGGTCATGGTGAGCTCATGCTCGTATTCGGTGCCGTTATCAAGGTTGATTGCGCTGAAATAAAGGTTGTCAAAATCCTCTTCGCTGCTCGCTGCATATTCAAAAGTTATGCCTGCGCCCGCTTCAAGGTAACACTCGGTATAAAGGGTTGCAACGCCGTCGTTCTGATATTCAATGTTGCTCTTTGCGCATTCCCTCTCGTTGTAAACGGCGGGAATCCATTCGCTGCGTTCGGTGACATACTCATGATTGCAGCCCTCCGCATTCAGAACCGCATTGAGTGACAAAGCGTTCGGATCGGTTGCCAGAACAGCAACGTTATCAACAAAAACGGTATCCTCACCATCCTCACCGCTTGCATCCTTTGAATAGGCAAAGCTGAAGGTGTGTTCGCCGCTCTCCGTAATCGTGTATACCTCGGTGTACCAGTCCGTGCTGCCGCAGCGATACATGACCGGATAACCGTTGTCGTAAAGGCGGAAGGTATCGTATTCATCCTCGGTGCTGAGCTTAAGGTCGAAGCGGAGCCTTTCACCCGCCTGTACGGAAGCGGTGAAGGTAAACATGGTCTCGGTGTCGTTCATGCTCGCAATATTGCTGCGAACAGCACCGTTCTCGGAGCCGTCTGCATCCGCGCAGAACAGCCACGGGTTGGTTTCATCGTTTGTAAAGTCCAGCGAACCGCCCGCAGCGTTGAGCGCAGTGTCGAATTCGTCGAGGGTATTTGCGGTTTCGGCAGCGGTAATGCAGGGAACGCAACCGAAAACCATCAGCACTGCAAGCAGTGCGGCAAATAGCTTTTTCATTTTCTTCCTCCTGTATATTTTGGAATTTTTCCGCATTGAGCGGGCATTTCAGCCGTCCTTGAGCTGCGCTGCCGCCCTTGCTGCTAATATAATAAACCATGATTTACACCAATGTCAATATTTATTTTGCAAAAGGTTGACAAATTCGGAAAACAGGTGCATAATTAGCGGTGTGAAATGCTTCCGCACGGCGAAACGCCTGCGTTTTTCTGATGCAGCTGCAAACAGAAAAACGGATGTGCGCAAGCAAATACTCAAAAGGGACAATATGCGGAATGGAAATTGCGATTCAGCCGAATTATCTGATGGAGGCACTGTACTATTTTGAAAGGCGGGCAAACGGCAGCACGCTTGCAGGGGTCCGAACCGCACTGAACAAATCCGGGGATTCGGCAAAAATTGCCCATGCCGCCGCTCTGGCACCTATTATAGAGCTTGAAAACCGCCTTAACGAGAGCCTTATCGTTGCGGATGACATTATAAATTTTTATTTCAGGGATTTTGAGGATCTGACTTCCGGCGTCAGCGGAGACAACCGCGCAATGCTGCTGTTTAAGCTGTTTATTTGCAAAAGCAAACCCCTTGACGAATTGATTGACGATATGCTTGCCATGAGCGACAGGGAGTTTGCCTATGCTGCCGTCTTCGGCATGGGCGGCAGAAGCGAGGTGACAATGACCGAAAGTGAAGCTTCGCTCGAAGACTATTTTGAAATGATAAATACCTCCGCCCGCTCCGACGAAGTGAAATGGTATGTTTGCCAAACTTTGATGCTCCGCAGGCGGCACCTTGAAACGCTCCGTCCGATTCTGAACACCGCCGTCGGCCTGATTCGCGCCGAGGAAAGTCTGTATGCCGGGCTTATACGCAATTTCTGTGCCGATTACGAAAATTCACCCGCGCTTATTGACGACATAACCACCAAACTGGGCTGCCGCCGCCCGCACCCGAGTGCAGAGGCCGAAGCCCTGCGTCCGATGCTTTTTGTTCCCGTCGGCTATGATATTTTTGCAGGTGCAGGCGAAAACGATACCGTGAACAACGCTCAGCTTTTTTTGGGCGTGCTTTCCCGCGATTATTTTTCGGAAAACAAGCCGATTCTTGACGAAGGCGTGCTTCCGTCGCTTGCAGTACTGTGCGACAAAACGCGCTTTCTTCTGCTTCAGCGAATCGCATCCGAACCTGCCTACGGGCAGCAGCTCGCCGAAGAATTCGGAATGACAACCCCGAACATTTATCATCATATGGGCAAGCTTGTGCAGGCAAAGTTTGTGAACACACGAATTGACCGCAATCGGAATTATTACAGTATCAACAAAAATTATATTAACCAATTGCTTGACGAACTGAAGGGCATTCTGCGCTGCTGACGGCAAGCTGCGGTTTTTAAACCGCTTTGAGCCATGCGCCGAACAATTGAGCGCAAACCAAAATGAATTAAGCTGTGTGATAACTCAGATAAAGAGTGAGCAGGTTCAGACAACCTGCTCACTCCCGGGGTGCGGGCTGTCTGTTCGCTCTCCGTTTTTTTTGTTATTGTTTTCAATTTCCGGTATCTTTTCGGATTTTCAGCACGAGCACAGTGTCAACTTCATCCGGCAATGCGTAAGTATAAACGGGGTTTGCGCCGAAACTTACAAGCGGTGTTTCCCGATACAGCACCGAATTCCATGCCTCCCCGCGGCGAAGCTCGCTGCCCGTTGCCGCAAGCCGCACCGACTCAAGCGCATCAGCCCGTATCCCGAAAAGCGGCAGCGCACCGAGGGACGGTTCGAAAACATGCGCAAAAACCGTTCGGAATTGTTCATCCTCCCGCATTTCAAGCGGCTCCGTATATCTTCCCCATTCGGGTTTTTCAATTTCGCTGTGTCCGCAGTTGTAGATGCTGCATCCGTTTTTCGAAAGCCACGCGCCGACTTTCCGAAGCACTTCAATCGCCGTTTCGGGGAAATTCCCCCGTGCATCCGGGCCGACGTTCAAAATCATGTTTCCGCCCTTTGAAACGCATTCAACGAGCTTTTTTATTACGAGTGCTGCTGATTTATAGTTTTTGTCGCTTTCGCAATAACCCCAGTGATCGTTCAGCGTTGCGCAAAGTTCCCACGGAATGCGCTCCCCCTGCTCATCGAATATGCCGTGCGGCGGAATTATCTGCTCCGGGCTTACAAAATCTCCGCTGTACGACAGCGGCGAGGCCGTTGCAATGCTTCCGTATTTTTCGCCGGAACCTTCAAGCCTGTTGTCAATGCAGACATCCGGCTGATATTTACGCACCATTGAAATGAGGTCGGAAGCCCGCCATTTTTCGCCCGCCATATCATCATAGGAAAAATCGAACCAAAGCAGGTCAAGTTTGCCGTAACCGGTGACGAGTTCCTTTACCTGCCCGTGCATGAAGTTAAGATAGTTGTCAAAATCAATTTGTTCGCCGCTGTATTCTTCGCGGCCGCGCATCGGGTGATGCCTGTCCGCATATTTCGGAAAATCCGGATGGCTCCAATCAAGCAGCGAAAAATACAGCCCGACGGCAATTCCTTCCGCACGGAATGCTTCCAGAAACTCACGCACAATATCCCGCCCGAAACGCGTGTTTGTGGATTTATATTCTGTCAATTTGCTGTCAAAAAGACAGAAACCGTCGTGATGCTTCGCCGTTAAAACAGCGTATTTCATTCCCGCCTGCCTGCAAACCGATGCCCAGCGTTTTGCATCAAAATCAGTCGGGTTAAACTCATCAAAGTATTTTTTGTATTGCGAAACGCTCATTTTTTCATTGGAAATCACCCATTCGCCCCTTGCGGGAATTGCATAAAGGCCCCAGTGGATGAACATTCCGAAGCGCATCGCGCAGAATTTCCTTGTTCTTTCGTAAATTTCCCGATTCATTTCCGTCTCCGTTCAAAAAATCCGATTTCGCAAACACTGTGTTCCCCGCGTTCCGGAGCATGTTATTTTGTTTTGCGAATAAGGTTTTCGGCGGGCTCGAACAAAAAATCCGTATCCAACGGAAAAATCGGACGCGGAATATGTCTGTAGTCAAGGCTTGTCAAATCCTCGTTCGTGCTGCCCTTTGAAAGTGCCATAATGCTGCGTTTTGCATATGCTGCCTGCTGCGCGGTGAGATAACCCAGTTTGCATACCACAATCTGCATATCGGCAGGATTCCTTCCCAAATCGCCGAACACGGCAGGCAAGCCGTAACCGATATGGTTTTCGCTCAGCACAATATCAACCCCGCATGAGCGGAAAAGAGCAATATCGCCGACTCCGTGAAATTTATTCCAGCCTTTGATATAGGCGAGAACCGTTCCTTTTGCCGTAATCGGAACCGAAGAGCTTCTGTCGAACTTTGCTCCGAAAGTCAACGTCAGCTCCTGCCCGACCTTGTCCCTGCAAAGAAGGGTTGCTTCCGGGTCGTAGATTCCGCCGAATACCACAGGCGTTTCAAGCTCGTCGGTACGTGGATCTTCCATTATGCGGCGCAGGAAGCCCGTGCAGTCCGATGTTGAACCTGCGGTGGGGTTATCTCCCGAATCCGAAAGATAAATCGGAAACGGACCGCCGGTTCGAACCCCTTCGAATGCCGCATCCAGAGCTTCCGCTTCGGGATATGTTTCCGTTTGAAAACAAAAATCATCGCGGCGCGCCCACAGCTCCTCGGCAAGGCGAATTGCGCATTCATCCGCAAGAGCCTGATTTTCTGCCGTGACGTACACTGCGGCAGAGCTGTTTTCATTATCGCACCACGGAAAACCCATTAAATACGATGCCGCAAGAATGCCCGGCTCACGCTCCGCCGCCCTCGTTTTTTCGGCAAGCGAGCGCATGGGTTCCACCGTTGAAGAGGATTTTTCGCCCGCAACAAGGAAAGGAACGCGCACCCAGGCGGATTTCGCTTTCACTCCGCGTTCAAGGGCTGCAATCGTCATCTCGGCCGCCTTAACACCCGTTTCGTATCTGTCCGTATGCGGTGCACATTTAAATGCCGCAAATCCGTCGGCATTGTCGTGCATACGCCGTGTCATTGTTGTGTGCGTATCGAGCGAACAGAAAATCGGAATTTCCGGCAGCGCGGCACGAAGCTCCTCCAGAAGAAAGCCCTCCGCATCGCCCAAACCGTGAATATACATTGAGCCGTGCAATGCAAGTGTCGCCGCATCAAGCGGCTGCCTTTTGTTTTCCGCAACAGCGGTTTCGATAATCTCTTTTTTTATTTTGTTATAAAAATCAATATCAACCTCACCGTTCGGCACCGCGCTTGTGAAAACGGAAGGCACAACCTCGTATCCTGCCGCAAGCAGAGTCTTGATTATTCCCGTTGCGGCATCGTTTTCCTTGAATCTGTTGAAAATTTCCGCCCCGCGAATGACCGTAAATTCGCTTTCGCCCGCAATTATCGGATTGAACGAATTTGATTCATGGTGCATCGATGCAGTGAAAACCCGTTTCATACTTTTCTCCTTTACTCAATGTAATTAAATCCGTCGCATTGGACAACCATTGTTTTTCCGCACGTCAGTTTGCGGCTCAGTTCAAAATACCGTGATGTTGTTTCAACGATTGTTTTTTTTGCAGCATCGGCATCGTATGCGAACCCCGTCGGAAGGCAGGCCGCCGCTTCCTCCGCCGTTTTTGCAAAGCATCCGAAACGGCGACAGTATTCATGCTGCGCATAATAAATTTTGTACATTTCGAGCTTTATCTTCTCTTCCTCCGGCATCGGGCAGCTTTCACCGTTTTCGGTAAAAAAGACATATGCCCATGTTTCCGGGTAATGTATATCGATAAGTCCCGTTGCTGCCCAAACCCAGTTATCTTCAGGCAGGGGTTTTCCGTCCGTGCCTGTGCGTTTTGCATATTTTCCGTCGGCAATGTCAACCGTCCATTGCACGCGCGAGAAATTCATCCGCCAAACTTCACCCGTCGTCGGTGCATTGCGCACAGGATAGCAGCGTTCAAGTTCGGGAGGGTTTTTTTCTTTTGAGTAGGTCTCCGTCAATCCGGCGAACGGAATTTTAATTTCAACCGACCAAAATTTGTTGTCTGCCGCGGGATTGTTTACCTCTCCGGAAATCATGCAGGCGGTTTCAACCCCGGGCATGTTCCACGCAGTGACGGATCTTCCTCCGTTTCTGTACGGCATTGTAAGGAGCAAATCCCATTGCGTGTTGAACGCATTCATTTCAAGTTCCATGTAATTATGCGTCGATCCGCTCGGGTCAATAAAAACCTCGAAATCATTATCATAATACATGACACTGTCGCGCTGTTTTATCGTTGCCCAGATTTCATTGCCTTCCAGCAGGGCAGCAATATAGAGGTTCCGCTCATCCCAGCAGATTTTTGCTCGGGTGCGGAAACGCGGCGTTGGAAAGTCACCGCCGCTGATATCAACAAAATCCTCGGTAAACGGCACATTATTCCAGAACGGTTTATTAATATTTCCGTCAAGCACCAATTCGCCCGCCGCTTTCGGGCAAAAGTATATCGGCGGCTGCGGCGCGAGGCGCGGCATAGGTACGGGAGCTTCAAACATGGACTCATCCTCCGTGCTGTTTTAAATCGGCTTAAAAAAGAACCCGAATTCCTTTTGCAAAAGCCGAAATGTTTTTAATATTCCTTACAGAATTCTATCATCTGTCCGCATATGTGTCAACCGCGCCGAAGCTGCCCGCTTCGCAATGTTCGCAGCGTGCGTCATGCTCCGAAAGCAAAAAAGAGCCGAGGGGAAAGAAGTTCTGAGTCCGTTCCCCCGGCTCGGCGATATTTAACGGCTTCGGTCTTTTCAAAACTCAAACTGCGCAGAATTAATTTTGTCAAGTGACCGAGGCCTCCCGTTTTCCAGTTTTAAATCAAAAAAGTTTTGCAATTCGCGGAACTATTTTTTTGATTTCGGTGTTGGTTGTGTTTATGCACAGGTCGTAATTGAGCTTGTCGCCCCATTTTCTTCCCGTGTAGAACTCATAATATTTTGCGCGGTTGCGGTCGATTCGTTTGATTTGTTTGCGCATTTCATGGTCGCTTAAATGTTCGTTTTCGGGTGCTTTCAGTCGGCAGCGCGCAATTTTGCTTGCCATATCCGCATAAACAAAGATTTTGAGCGGGTTTTTATCTTTTAAAATATAGTCCGCGCAGCGACCGACAAGCACACAGTCGGATTTTTCGCTCATTTCCGTCAAAATCTGTGCCTGCTGACGATAAATCTCCTGGTTCTGCTCCATAAGCGGATGCGGAACGGGACAAATGCTGTGCCCGATTGTTATCGGCATCAAATTCAACGGACGATGTTCAACAATTTGCTGCACATACTGCTCCGAAAGCTCCGTGCGCTTTGCGATTTCGGCAATAATTTCGCGATCATAGTATGCAATTCCAAGCTCTTCTGCAAGCCTTCGGCCAAGCTCACGTCCGCCGCTGCCGAATTCCCTGCCTATAGTGATGATTTTATTCATTCGATCGCCTCCTTTTCTTTATAAACGGCCGGAGGGCTGCAATGCCGCCCTGCCCTGTCACGGAAGAACCGCGTTTGGCAGACCCGCAGTATCTCTCTCGTCACCCGCTGTTACATATATGATATTTTAGCACATTTTCATGACATATGCAAGTGTTTTTTTTCGTTTAAATTGAACTGACAAAAAAGGCGCAGAATTCCCTGTTAAGGGCAATTGAACATTAATATCCTCGCCTTTTCCGCAAAAAAACGATCCCTCGGCATATTCGCGCCGAAAGATCGTTCACTGTTTACTGATTCAATTTAATAAGCCGCCGCTTTGAAAACTCAGTCGTTTGCCTTCCTTGCGTTTTCATCGAGCACAGGCGAAGGAGTTGCTTCATCGCCCGAAACAGCAGTATCCGTAAGATTGGTTGAAGGGCGCAGTGTTGCTGCAATCCTTGCAACGGTGCCGTTTTCAACTGTGAGCCGAATTGCGGCAACATTGCCGAACACGTACAATCCATCCGAATCTTTTGTGCAGCCCGCTTCGGTGAGGATGTTTTCCGCCTCTTCGGATGTCATTCCGACTTTAACGCCGAGAGCATCGTATTCGGTTGAAGTAAAGCTGACCTCCGCCGTCATTGCCGCATCCTTAACATCAGGGAAGCCGCGCATGATCGCAACGCAGCCATCCTCGCTTTCATAGCGTCTTGACGTTGTGTTCTTTCCGGAATATTTAAAATTCGGATTAATCATAACAGAGTAGAACAATCCGAGATCCGCAGGAAGATGACTCTTTTTGTTCAACGCGTCAATGTCTTTATCGCGGTAAGGAATCCAAACGCGTATGCTTGAAATATCGTTCTCTGTTTCGACGGCAAACGAAACAATGACTATGCCCTTGCGGAATGAAAACTCTCGGCTGTGCGGCAAACCGTCGTCAACGGGAGTTTCCTCATAAATCTGTTCATAGTCGGCATCCAGCAGCTTTTCTTTGGCTTTGTCGATGCTGTTGCCGACGCTTATTCCGAGAACCGCACGGTCGGTGGTGTAGAGCGGCGTCGTTGAACCGTCCGCATTGCGAATGATGGTCTTGTTTGCGGCGCGAATCGTGAACCCGGTTGCGATAAGCTCCGTGTTTTTATCCGGTTCTCCGTACTTCAGTTCAAGAGTGCTCAGAGTGTACGTAATATCAAGATTATCCTTTGAACGGAAAATCTCCGCATGGTCGGGAATGCCGCCGTAGGATTCGAACTCCGAACCGAATGCCGCTTCCCTGGTGCCGAGCGGGTAGGGCATCCGCAGCGTTTCGTTAATCTGGCGAACCTCTTCATAGTCGTAGAGTCCGTTATTCTTTTCTGTCATTTTAACTTCATGCTTTTTGCAGCCCGTAATGCAAAAACATGCCGAAACAAGAAGCAAAGCAGCAAGGGCGAGTGAGATCACTCTGACGTTTTTTTTCATTTGGAGAAATCAACCTTTCCACCGTTAAATTGTGCGCCGCCGACAAAATTGACCCGCAAACGGGATTCGGACGTTTAAGCGCAGATTTCATGCACAGTATACTTTATTTTTAATAAAAAATCAACAACCAAAATCACCTCCGACGGGGCGCGCTGTTTGAAAGCGGACGGAGGTGATCACAGCATTATTCGCGGTGCGGATATTCACTTTTTACGGCGTATTCGGCACATCTCCCGTCGGTGCGGCTGTTTCCGTTATCGGGGCGGGAGTTGATTCCGGCTTCGGCTTTGTGTTTGATTTTTTCCATTTAACATAACCGAAAATTGCCAGTGCCGAAATAACCGCGGCGCAAACAAGCGCAACAATGTTGCCGACGCTGACCTTAATCATCGGCGGCTTTTCGGGAAGCAGATGCAGCTTGTAAAGTGCCATTGAAATTGCACCAAGCCAAATCACAAGCACAACGGATTCCAGCGGGAACATTGCGGCGTTCTTAATGACGCGTGCAATCGTGATGAATTTGTACGGGTCCGCACCCGTGACCGCATTATACAGCGTCATAACAAGCGGATTCACGATGAAGTTGCAAACAACAACGACCGCAAATCGCGAGGCTATTACGCGCCAGCTTGACAGCTTTGCGCGATAAAGGAAAAGGCCGAAAATGAAGCTGCTGAGCATTTCGACAAAGATAAACGGAAAAAAATAAGCTCCCGTCGGGAAAAGAACCGCTCCGATCGTGTCGCTTACCGCGCCTACCAAAAGGCCCACAAGCGGGCCGTAGATCATTGAACCCGCCGAGTTGACGATGAAATCAAAGCCGAAATTCAGCGCCCCGGGTATGATAACAATTTTCACAGCCTTTACCGCAATGCGCATTGCAATGATGACGGCAGCAAAAACAAGCATTCGCCAATTTTTGAATTCGCCTGCCGCGCAGCGCCAGAATTCCGGGCAGAAAGGGTGACTGAAGATTGCTTTTGTGTTGTAAGATCTGTTGTTTTTGTTGAACTGCTGTTCAACCGGTTTTAATTTTTGCATAAAAAAATCGAATCCTCCGTGTTTTGAACCGAGCATTCGTTGTTACCGGCGCGGCAGCCTGCCGCTCGCCCCGGAGCAGCCGTGAAAACAAAATTTTCAATCCGTTTTCGAAAGCCGAAAGCCTATGTAACAGCGGGATGCGGCGACAGCACAGCAACAAACATTCTGCGCACGGCACAGCCTTCTTTGCCTTGTATTTGCCGAACGCACATGAGTTTTCGTCCGGGAATCAACTCCCTGTATCCCCGGCACTTGCCAACTCACTGCCACCTACTCTGTTTCGGTCATTGTAGCAAACAAATGGGCTGATTACAACCGCCGAAGTCACATTTTTGCCTTTTCTGCAAAATATATCTTTTCTTGTCTTTTTCAATCGTGACCGCACTCTGCCCAAACTATTCAGCCTGTACGTCAATTCACCGCCTGCACGGTTTCATTTTTTTCACAAAATTACACTTTATCCCGTTTTTGTGAAAAAAATATCAACGTTTCGCCCGCAAATTTTCAATTTTTTTGTTTCCCTTTTCGTGAATTTGATGTTATAATGTATACGGAGAGAATTTCACCGCACCGCTTGTGCGGCAAAGCTTTCCGCATTGATTTATTACTTAAACGAAAGGACTTTCGCATACGGGCATCACCCCGCGGAGTACCGGTGTCATCATAATGAATGTTTGCATATTCGGCGCGTCAAGCAGCAACATTCCCGAGTGTTATATCGAATTTGCCGAAAAGCTCGGGCATCGTCTTGCATCTGACGGTCACGGTATGGTTTTCGGCGCAGGGCGAACCGGGCTGATGGGTGCGGCTGCCCGCGGCGCATATTCCGCAGGCGGAAAGATCATCGGCGTAATTCCCGAAAAGCTCAATATTCCGGGGATTTATTTTGAACACTGCACCGAACGCATTCAAACCGCAACAATGCACGAACGCAAACAGCTTATGGAAAGCCGAAGCGATGCTTTTGTTGCTCTCAGCGGCGGTTTCGGAACGCTTGAAGAACTTTTGGAGGTTTTGACGCTGAAACAGCTCGGCTATCACAACCTGCCCGTAATTATTGTCAACATCAACGGGTTTTACGATCCGTTGATTGCTCAATTCGAGCGTTGTGTTGCGGAAGGTTTTACCGATAAGCATTTCATGAATCTTTTTTGTTCCGTCACCTCAATCGAGGCGGTTGCAGAGGCTCTTGCCCTTCCGCCCCGCGAAATGCCGGACAAGATTCAAAGTGTGCTTTCCGATTCCGAAAAAGATGCCGCGCGGCGGCAGCCGAGTCCCGATGCTTGATGATTCGATTAAGTGTTTGCGGATTCGTTAATTTAATGTTTTGTACAGGGATTATTTATGACTGATATTCAAACCGAGGCTCCCTCCTCCGGCGGCGTGATGGTTTGTGTGACCGGCCAACGTTCATGCGAACGACTCATTAACCACGGTGCAAAACGCAAAAAGGATGATCAAAAGCTTTTCATCGTCCACTGCGTACAGACGGGACATAATTTCATGAACACGACCTTTGAGGCTGATGCAATCGAATACCTGTTCACCTGCGCCTTGCTCGTGAACGCGGAGCTTACGATTCTTCGTGCCGACAGCGTTATGGATGCATTGGTCGATTTTGCCGTTGAACACAACGTTTCTGTTATCGTTCTCGGGGCATCTCCGCAGGACGGCGCAGACAGTTTTGCGGACAAGCTTGCGCTCCGCCTTCCGGATGTTGAGCTGGATGTTGTGCGTGCTGCCCGCGATCGATAATCGATATACGGAATTAAAAATTATTATATCTTAACAACATAGGTGGTGACTGCAATGAAATACACTTTCTCCTTCTTTATTCTTTCTCCGAAAAAGAGACCCTCCTGCTGCATAAAAGCTTGTGAAGCAAAAACATGCAGCGAAACAAAAAAATGAAATTTATGCGACCGCCGATCCGCATTCCGGGCGATCACTGAATTTACTAACCGAAAGGACAAAAACAACATGGAACTCGATATTATTGCCGCAAAAGATTTTATCGCGGGCAAATTCCGCAACGCGGGAGATTTCGATTTTATTCCCGATGAACAGCTGGAGGAGATCATCTCTGCGCTTGTTGCCATTGACGACGAATATCTCAGAAAGATTGCTGAAGACGATTCGCCCTATGATGAGGAATATGTTTACGAACATATGCTCAAATCCGTTTCGTCGAAATTCAGCAGGTATCAGACTTATCTGATGCGCCTTGTGGACGATTATATGGATTTCATGGAGCAATACCTTGTGTCCATTGACGCCGTTGAATGGGAATAATCCGCCGATTGCAATAAGGTTATTTCGCATAAACCGAAGCAGTTCGGTCGCTGCGGCATTTTCGGTGCGCTAAGCGCTGCATTCAGCTGCGGCTGCCGCTCAAGTTTGATAAGAGTTTTTGATATGAATATTCGTTATAAATCGCTGACTATCCGCGATGCGACCTCTGCGGACAGTGTTCAGCTCGCTGCCTGGTGGAACAGCGGGCGTATTATGGCGCACGCAGGTTTCCCGAACGGGCTCAAAACAACCGCCGAAAAAATAGCTTCCGACATTTCAAACAGCACCGGGTGCCACAGGCTGATTTTGGAACAATACGGAAAGCCGATAGGCGAAGCAAGTTATCGTACCGTTCCTGCCGAGGCCGACGAATCCGAACAACAGCCCGGCTCTTCTGCCGCCGCTGCCGAAATCGGAATCAAAATTTGCGACTTTACAAAACAGGAACAGGGTCTGGGAAAAATCTTTCTGACAATGCTGATAAGCGAACTCTTTCGCCTTGGCTATGCAAAAATCGTTTTGGACACGAACCTGCGCAACAAACGTGCTCAGCATGTTTATGAGCGCCTCGGTTTCCGCAGGCTTCGCGTTAACGTCAATTCATGGGTAAATCAACTCGGTGATTTGCAATCCTCCGTGGATTATGAATTGAACAGAAACGAACTGAACTGTTTCTATTGATCAAGCTGCATAAGCTGCAATTGAATTGGTGATGTGAATGCTGAGCCGGCTTTTTTTGCCGCATGTTCGAACGAATTGAGCTATGCGGCTTTTTTCATGCATATAGTTTACCATGATGGGATTCTTTTTTGCAGTAAGCTGTATTATCGGCATAGTTCTTTGCTGTTTCGGCGGCAGCGGCAGCACAGCATTGGACTGTCTGCTTGCGGGCGCGGATTCCGCGGTTGAGCTTTCAATATCGCTTGCGGGCGCGTATCTGTTGTGGATGGGGCTTATCAATGTTGCTTCCGAAGCAGGACTTATCGAAAAGCTTGCGGCGCGAATGCACAAGCCGCTCCGCCTTTTAATGCCCGATGCAGGTGACGCCTCCGCCTCCGTGACGCTGAACCTTGCGGCGAATTTTTTCGGACTCGGCAACGCTGCAACACCTTTCGGACTTGATGCAATGAAGCGCCTTAACGCCGTAAATCCCGATAAGCAGAGTGCAAGCAATGCGATCTGCATGTTTCTTGCACTCAATGCCTCTGCAATTGAGCTTATGCCGACCGGTGTCATTGCTGTCCGTATTGCATGCGGATCCGCAAATGCCTATGACATTGTTCTTCCAACGTTTATTTCCTCGGTTTTTTCTGCTGCCGCTGCAATTCTTGCCTGCAAATTTTTCGAATCGGGAGCGGGTGTGAAATGAAATATATGATTCCGATACTCGTTGCTGCGCTGCTTGCATATGCCCTGGTTCGCCGTGTGAACCCATATGAGGCCTTTATCCGCGGTGCGGCCGATGCCGTGCCGACGCTTCTTCGCGTTTTGCCCGCCCTTGCCGCAATGCTCGGCGCAATAACGCTTCTTCGCGGATGCGGTGCGCTTGACGCTCTCGGCAATTGGCTTTCGCCCGTTTTCGAAAAAATCGGCATTCCCTCCGAGCTCACGCCGCTGATTTTGCTTCGTCCTTTTTCCGGAAGCGCTTCCCTTGCGCTTCTCGGTGACACGCTTACACGGTACGGTGCGGACAGTTTTGTCGGTCGTGCTGCTTCGGTCTGCGTCGGTTCAACGGAAACCATATTCTACACACTGGCTCTGTATTGCGGTTCCGTCGGCATCTCCAAAACCCGTCATGCCCTTCCTGCCGCGCTTGCGGGCTGCACGGCGGGTGTTGTTTCCGGAATACTTCTTGTTCGAATAATGTAACGGATTAATGCAGCCGAAGTCATTCAGGACACTTGAAATTCTGCACAAGTATGTTATAATGTATCCGATCCCGAAAAGGATGGTGATTCTGATGAAAATTGATGTTATAACTTATCGAGACAAACTGTACGACAATATGCTGAACGGACACACGGTTATTGTTATCGATGTTCTCCGCTGCACAAGTGCGATTATCGCCGCGCTTGACAACGGCGCCGCAAAAATCATTCCCGCGGTTGAACCCGGCGATGCCACGGCATACGCAAACCGCATCGGTATCAAGGACTGTATCCTCGGCGGTGAACGCGGGTGTATGATTCTGCCCGGATTCAACGTCGGCAACTCCCCGTTCGAATACAACCGCGAGACTGTCGGCGGCAAAACCGTCATTATCAGCACTTCAAACGGCACGGCCGCCATCTGCGGAGTTCGCAACGCGCGGCATATTTTTCTCGGTGCACTCAGCAACTGTTCTGCGGCTGCAAGAAAGGCTGCCGGTTTCATGGATGACATTCTGATTGTCTGTTCCGGAACTAACCGCATGATTTCCGCCGATGATCTTTGCGCTGCCGGTGCAATTATCAATCGTTTGCGTTCGCTTTGCAGCGAACTCGAGCTTACGGATATTGCACTTATCTGTGAGCATCTTTACAACAGCTTTAAAAGCGGAACTTTCGATTTGCGCAAAACGTTCCACTGCTCCCGTCTGATTTCTCTCGGATTTGAGCGCGATGTTGATTACTGTCTTTCGGAGGACTCAACGGACTGCGTCCCCGTCTATGCAAACGGAATAATAACTAAATAATTTCTGTTTTAATTTCACTCTCCGTAAACGTCGCTTTATGCGGCGTTTTTTTGCAGTCGAACAATGCCGCTGTACAAAGCGAAAATGTTCCCTGCGAAACATATGTTTCCCGTGAAACATACCTTTCCGACACTCCTTTCGTCCAATGCCCTGTTTGAGGCATTTGTTTCCCGTGAAACATTCCGACCGCTGCATATAACGAATCGGCAAATCCGATAGTTCAGGAGAAAAAGCCGACAATTTCAATAAAAAAACCGTATTCGGCATTGCATTACCGGCAAAAAATGTGTATAATATGCTTAAAACAACATGTGCGGAGGTTCATAATGGCAAAATTCATAGCCATCGCAAATCAAAAAGGCGGCGTCGGCAAAACAACAACCGCCGTTAATCTTGCTGCCTGCGTTGCACAGCAGGGAAAACGCGTACTTCTTGTTGACATCGACCCACAGGGCAATGCAACAAGCGGCGTTGGTATTGACAAAGACGCATGTGAGTACAGCGTCTACGATATGCTTATCAACGGTGTTAATGCCGAAAAAATAATTGTAAACACAAAAATTCCGACTCTCAAAGTTATCCCGTCCCGAATCGAGCTTGCAGGCGCGGAAGTTGAGCTTGTGAGTCTTATGGCGCGTGAACAAAAACTTAAAAACTCGCTGCGCGGAATTCAGCATGAGTTTGATTATATCTTTGCGGACTGTCCACCCTCACTGGGTCTGTTAACGCTTAACGCTCTCACGGCAGCAGACACGCTGCTTGTTCCCATTCAATGCGAATACTACGCTTTGGAGGGACTTTCTCAGCTTATGAACACTGTTCGTTTGGTTCGCATGAACCTGAACCCGGTGCTTGATGTTGAGGGCGTTGTTATGACCATGTACGATAAGCGAACAAATCTGTCCGGACAGGTCGTAGGCGAAGTTAAAAAATTCTTCAGAAATAAGGTGTATGAAACGATTATTCCACGTTCCGTGCGCCTCGGCGAAGCCCCGAGTTTCGGCCTTCCGATAACGCTCTATGATGCAAAATGCAATGCGGCAAAAGCCTATATCAGCCTTGCGGAAGAGCTTATCGAATGCGACAATGAATAATCGGCAATTAAACAGATAATGCAAAATAATGAGAAACGGAGAAAATTAACGTTATGAAAGGACTCGGAAAAGGGCTTGATGCACTTCTCGGCGGATACGAAGAGCCCAATGAAACCGCCGTCAGCACTCTGTCCGTGTATCTGATAGATAATAATTCGGATCAGCCTCGAAAAAAGTTTGACGAAGCGAAGCTTGTCGAGCTTGCAAACAGCATAGCGCAGCATGGTATCGTTCAGCCTATTATCGTTCGCAAAGTCGGCGAGAGATATTCAATCATTGCAGGTGAACGCCGTTTCCGTGCCGCACGCCGCGCAGGACTGAATGAAGTTCCCGTGATTGTCCGCGAAATGGACGAACAGCAGGTTTTGGAAGTATCTCTGATTGAAAATCTTCAGCGTGAAAATCTGAACGCACTTGAAGAGGCCGCAGCCATCCGAACACTCATGGATGAACATGACCTAACGCAGGATGAAGTTGCAAAGCGTCTCGGAAAATCCCGCCCCGCTATTGCAAATGCGGTTCGCCTGCTCAGTCTTCCGGAGGAATTGCAGGCACTTGTGCTTGAAGACAAGCTCTCCGCCGGGCATTGCCGCGTGCTTGCCTCAGTGCCGGACGAGGAGCTGATGATTAAACTCGCCGGACTTGCTGCGGCAGAAGGTTGGTCCGTGCGCGAAACAGAACGCCGAGTTGCCGATGCACTGGATGCAAAAAAACTTGAAAAACGCCAGCCGAAACGCGAAAAGCTGTCAACCGACATGAAATCCGCACAGGACAGCCTGCGCGAGCATCTCGGAACGAAAGTACGCTTCCGCGGCGATGAGAACAAGGGTAAAATAGTCATTGAATACTACAGCAAAGACGAGCTTGCGGGCATTTATGACAGAATTATGGGCAACTGAGGGGAAATCGGAATGTATCTTGCAGATGGTTGGAAAGACTATGAAATAATTGATGCCGGGAATGACGAAAAACTCGAACGCTGGGGCAAAGTCATACTGCTGCGCCCCGATCCGCAGGCAATTTGGCCGATGAAATCCGCCGGCTATTGCGATGCACATTATATTCGGTCCTCAACAGGCGGCGGTACGTGGAACTTCAATCGCACATTGCCGGAAAGTTGGGTCATCAATTACCGCGACCTCAGTTTTATCGTTCGCCCGACGGGTTTTAAGCATACCGGTCTTTTCCCCGAACAGGCGGTTAACTGGGATTTTATGCACAATTATGTGGATAAATATGTGAAAAAGACCGGCCGCCCCTTCCGCGTGCTGAATCTTTTTGCATACACAGGCGGCGCAACATGTGCCTTGGCAGCCGCAGGAGCGGAAGTTGTTCACGTTGACGCTGCAAAAGGTATTGTAGCATGGGCAAAAAATAATCTTGCTCAATCAGGACTTGCCGACAAACCTGTTCGGTTTATCGTTGATGATGTAATGAAATTTGTTCTCCGTGAGCAGCGGCGGGGGCGTTTCTACGAAGGTATCCTCATGGATCCGCCCAGCTACGGCAGAGGACCCGACGGCGAAATGTGGCGCATTGAAGCCAACCTCTATCCGTTGGTTCGTGAATGCGTATCTCTTCTCAGTCCCGATGCGGGTTTTTTCCTTATCAACTCATACACGACGGGTCTTGCTCCTGCGGTAATCAAAAACGTTCTGACGACTGCGCTTGACGGGCGCGGCGGAGTCTGCGACGCACAGGAGATCGGCTTGCCGATAACGCACGGCGGCCTCGTCCTCCCCTGCGGCTGCACGGGCAGATGGTACCGCGAAGTATAGAGTTCACCGTTATTTTTGCATACCGCAATGAAAAACAAAATTAAAATTATCTATGAGGACAACCATCTTCTTGTCTGCGAAAAACCTGTGAACATGCCCGTCCAGGCGGATTCATCAGGCGATGAGGATTTGCTTTCGACCGTTAAAGCGTACATCAAGGAAAAGTACAGCAAACCCGGCGAGGTCTATCTCGGGCTTGTTCATCGGCTTGACCGACCCGTAGGCGGCGTAATGGTTTTTGCGCGAACAAGCAAAGCAGCTGCGCGCCTTACCGAAAGCTTTAAAAACCGAAAAACAAAAAAACGTTATGCGGCGATAGTTTCAGGTTCTCCGTGCAGCAGTGCGGAACTTGAATGCGACTTGCTGCGCGATGAACAAAACAACATATCAAGAGTGGTTCGGCCGAACACACCCGGCGCAAAAACCGCAAGTCTCGAATATGTTTCGACAGTTACAAAAAATGGTTTCACGTTGCTTGATGTCCTGCTTCATACCGGTCGGCACCACCAGATTCGGGCACAATTGGCGTGGAGCGGCTGTCCGATTTTCGGTGACCAACGCTACAATCGCGCCGCGCGTGTCGGTCAGCAGATCGCGCTCTATGCCTACAGTCTGACAATCGAACACCCTACCCTGCGCGAAAGTATGACTTTCACCTGCATTCCTCACGGAGCAAAATTTGATGAATTCTCCGATGAATGCGCCGCGCTTGCGGCCGGCGTGCGCTGCGCCTATATCGATAATAACCTGATTTGTGTTAATAAAAACGCAGGAATCTCATGCACTGTCGAGGATGGCGGCAATGATACCCTTGAAGCACGGCTGAATTCCGCATTCGGCAAAGTCTATCCTTTGCACCGCCTTGATGCGCCGACGAGCGGATTGGTGCTTTTTGCAAGAAACGCGAAAACAGCTGCCGTCCTTGGGGAAGCAATACGCTTACGTAAAATCAAAAAGTTTTATCAGGCCGAAGTTTTCGGCGCTCCTCCTGCCGCATCGGGGAGCCTGCGGTTTTTCGGCAGAAAGGATTCGGAACGCGCATTTGTTCAGGTATTTACCAAACCTGTTTCAAATTCATTCGAAATGAATACCGATTACAGGCTGCTCTCATCGAACGGCGGAACGAGTACACTTGAACTGCTGCTGATTACGGGTAAAACGCACCAGATTCGCGCCAGTCTTGCGCATATCGGCTGCCCGATCATCGGAGACGACAAATACGGCGATCGTGTCGGGAACCGCAGCTTCCCCGCCGGTCTGCGGCTGACAGCAACGCGCATTGTTTTTCCGAATAAGCTTGACGGGCTTGAATACTTATGCGGCAAATCAATTGAAATTGAACCGCCGTACAACACACAATTGATAAAAAATCAGCTTTAGGACTGTTGGAATGTCTAAATCCGCTGTTTCACAAAAGCATTGTTTCACGTGAAACATTATCGGAACAGCAATTTCGACAGCGAAAAGAGGAATATTATGAATTTTTACTCCGGTGATTATGATATAATTGTTGCGGGAGCAGGCCACGCAGGCGTCGAGGCCGCGCTTGCATCCGCACGAATGGGCAAAAAAACACTGTGTCTCTGCCTGAACCTGGATTCCGTGGCACTTTGTGCCTGCAACCCCGCCATCGGCGGAACGAGTAAGGGACACCTTGTGCGCGAAATTGATGCACTCGGCGGCGAAATGGGACTTGCGGCGGATGAAACTTTTATTCAAATGCGTATGCTGAACCTTGGAAAAGGGGCCGCTGTTCATTCGCTTCGCGCGCAGATTGACAAAAATCGTTATCATATGCGAATGAAGCAGGTACTCGAAAGCGAACCCAATCTGACGCTCAGACAGGATGAATGCGCCGAAATAATTGAAAAGAACGGAAAAATTGCCGGAGTTGTCTGCTCGGGCGGAACCGAATACTCCTGCCGTGCAGTCATAATTTGTACCGGTGTGTATCTGCGCAGCCTGATTCATATCGGAGAGCAAAGCGTCGAACAGGGGCCTTCCGGGCTCGCGCGTTCAAACAGCCTTTCAAGCTCACTCAAAGAACTGGGCTTTAACCTTCGCCGATTCAAAACAGGTACTCCCCCGCGCGTCAGCAGAAACAGCCTTGATTTCACGAAAATGGAAGAGCAGTTCGGCGATGTTCCGATTCCGCATTTTTCCTTTCTGACGGAAGAACAAAAAAAGGAACAACAGTGCTGTTATCTGACCTACACGAATGCCGAAACACACAGAATTATCCTTGATAATCTTGAACGTTCGCCGATGTTCAGCGGAAAAATACACGCCTCGCCAACGCGTTATTGTCCGTCAATCGAGGATAAGCTCGTTCGTTTTCCAAACAAGGACAGGCATCAGCTTTTTATTGAACCCGAAGGAAATCAAACGAACGAAATGTACGTTCAGGGTTTTTCGACAAGCCTTCCCCGCGATGTTCAGCAGCTGTCGCTGCGCACCCTTCCCGGGTTTGAAAACTGTGAAATCATGCGTTACGGCTATGCAATCGAATATGACTGCATCGACCCGACCGCACTTGCTCTCACACTCGGTTCAAAGGATGTTCCGGGACTGTTTTTTGCGGGTCAATTGAACGGTTCAAGCGGTTATGAAGAAGCAGCGGCACAGGGTCTGCTTGCCGGAATTAATGCTGCGCTGTATGTTTCGGAGGAACCGCCGCTTATTCTTCGCCGTTCCGATGCCTATATCGGAGTGCTTGCGGATGACTTATCAACAAAAGGAACAAACGAACCATACCGAATGATGACAAGCCGCGCTGAGTACCGCCTGCTTCTGCGGCAGGATAATGCCGATCTGCGGCTTACCGAACTCGGACGGCGAACAGGGCTCATCAGTGACGAACGATATGCGCGTTTGATGCGAAAAAAAGAGGAAATTGCAGCTGCAAAACGCGCACTTGAAGCTACTGTTCCTCCGACTGAAACACTGAACCTGCTGCTTGCCTCGCGCAATGAAAGTCCCGTTATCACCGGAGTGCGGCTCGGTACGCTCTTAAAACGCAAAAACATCTGCTACACCGATCTGCTTGAACTCTGTCCCGATTTGCCGCCGCTTTCCGATGAGGCACGCGAACAGATTGAAATTGATGCGCATTACGGCGGATACATCGAAAAGCAAAATGAGCATATTCGGCGTTTTGAAAATCAGGAAAACATGCTGCTTCCACCTGATTTCGACTATGAGTCAATAAACGGTCTTCGCCTTGAAGCGCGCCAGAAACTGACGGCAATGCGCCCGGCAAACCTTGGTCAGGCAAGCCGAATTTCCGGAGTCTCGCCCGCAGATATTGCGGTTCTGATGATAAAACTGAAACAGAACGGACAAAACACGGCATATTCCGAAAATGAAACAGTTACGGAGGACAAAAAAATATGAAACAACAAGTTGAAACCGACAGCCCGCTTATGAGAAAACTGATTCGGGAGTATATCCCGCAGGCAAACGAGCACTGTCAGAATCAGTTTGTTCGCTATTACGAACTCCTTATTGATTACAACAACCGAATGAATCTGACCGCAATTACCGATCCGTTCGGAATTGTTCAGCGTCATTTTGCCGACAGTCTTCTCGGCGAAAAGCTGATTCCGAACGGCTCAAAATGCATTGACGTCGGCACAGGTGCGGGTTTTCCCGGCATTCCGCTGCTTATCATGCGCCCCGATATAGAGCTTACCCTGCTTGATTCGCTTAATAAACGCGTTGCTTTTTTAAATGACGTCGCCGCGGAACTGTCCCTCCCCTGCTCCGCCGTTCATGCGCGCGCAGAGGATGCCGCTCAAAGTGCTGAACTGCGCGAAAAATTCGATATTGCGCTGACCCGTGCTGTTGCAAACATCGGCACACTCGCCGAATGGACGCTCCCATTTCTGAAAAACGGAGGATATTCGCTGATGTACAAAGGCCCCGGGGCCGCCGAAGAGCTCAAAGCGGCCGAGTCCGCACTGAAATGCCTTAACGGAACAGCCGAAATTCGAGAAATCGACGCAGAATGGGGAGCGCGCTCACTCGTACTGATAAAAAAACACGGAACAATGCCCAAAAAATACCCGCGACGCCCGGGTGTTGCCGCAAAAAATCCGCTCTGAGGTTATTCTCAAACCACTATTGATTTTAACGGTCAGCTCGTTTTTGGGCGAAATTATCCACAGTTTCGCAATAAAATGTGGATAATTTTCAAAGTTTTGCACACAGGAGGGAAATATGCCTGCAAAAGTCAATTTCATCATCGGACGCGCCGGAACGGGAAAGACACACAGTATATATTCACATATTGCCCGCAACGAAAAAGCAGCAAAACGTTCTGTTCTCATAGTTCCCGACAGGGCAACGTTCGAAACCGAACGTTCGCTTTCCGAATACATCGGAGGCGGCATTCTTTACACATCCGTTCTGTCGTTCACAACGCTTGCACGCCGTGTCCTGACCGAAACGGGAAACCGAAAAACCTTTCTGTCCTCGCAGGGACGGCAAATGCTCGTTCGCCGCATTGTTGACGAGGCAAGCAGCGAACTCACCGCATTTTCACGCGTTTCAAAACACAGGGGATTTTCAAAGGAATGTGATGAAATAATACTTAAATGCAAGCGATTTTCGATTACGCCGGATGATTTATTATCCGCAGACAATCTTCCTGCGCGCTTGCGTGAAAAACTGTCGGATTTCGCCTTGATTTACAGAAAAACAAATGAATATACCGAAGGCAGATATATTGACGGCGAAGATTTGGTAAATTCTCTGACAGAACGACTTCCCCGCTCCTCCGCAGTCGGTACGGACGTTTTTATTGATGCGCCGGATATGCTGAATTCGCAGATAATCGGCATAATCAAAGTGTTGTTTTCCGTTGCGGCATCGGTCACAATCACATTTCGAATTGACATAACAGGAAGTGCACCCGACAGAAGGATATTCGAGTCGGATTTTGACGCATACCGCAAGTTAACGGCAATTGCGGGCGAAATGAAATGCGAAACAAATGTTATTCGAATGCAGGACAAAATGCTGCACCAAACCGGGGCGCTTCTTCATCTTGAAAAAAATTTATTCGCTTTTCCCTACCGAATTTTTTCTGAATCCTATCCCGACGAAACAGCGAATTCCATCGAAATTCACTCCGCATCGGACCGACGACAGGAAGTTCGCGCCGCCGCGGAAGCAATTCGGAACGCCGTTAAAGTAGGTATGCGTTTTCGCGATATTGCGGTTGTGCTTGGCGATCCCGACGGATATTCAACAACAATACGGCGTATTTTTGATGCATATTCAATCCCCTATTTTATGGATTCAAAGCGCCCGATTTCATCCCATCCGATTTCCGAATTGCTGCTTGCCGCGCTCCGCTGCGCGGAAAAGAATTTTCGCAGCGAAGACTTTATTCGCGTTTTTAAAACAGGGCTCACCACCCTGTCAAATGACGAATGCGACAGACTCGAAAATCATATTCTGAAATTCGGATTGAACGGAAGCAGACTTTATGATTATGCGCCGCTGAGTGAGTTTTTAAATGTGGAAATCGATGAAAGCATTGAAGAGTCAAGAAAAACAGTTGCAAAACCCCTGGTTGAACTTAAAGCGGAGCTTTCGGCGGGCAAAGATGCACGCACAAGAATCAAAGCGCTTTTTAACTATCTTACAGAATTAGGTATTGCAGAAAAACTTCAGCAATATTGTGAAGAGCTCGCCGAAGCGGGGCAGTTGGATTCCGCCGTCGAAAATCGGCAGATTTATGATACAATTATTGAAATGTTCAATCAATTGTTTGCAATTCTTGATGACGAGGTGATAAGTTTAAGCAAATTTTCGTCAATCATTGAAGAAGGATTGATGAGCTATTCAATCGGCATTATCCCCACCACGCTTGATCAGGTAATCATCGGTGATATGGATAAAATTCATGTTTCAAAGTGCCGATTCTTGTTGATACTCGGCATGAATGAGGGGCTTGTTCCGAAAGCAAAAGCCGATAATGCAATACTGAACGACAGTGACCTTCTGCGCATGAAAAATGCCGGCATTACCGTTTGGGACAGCACAAAAAGTATGAACGGCTCTGAAAATTTGCGTGTATATTCAGTAATCTCAAAAGCAACGGACATGCTTCGTTTTTCGTACAGCAATGAAATCGGTTCAACCGCCGCCGCACCTTCCGGGATGATCAGCCGCCTGCGCAGGATCTTTCCCAATGCAAAGCAAACATCAACCGCTTCATTAGACCATGCCGGTGAAACGGACGCGGCGGCATTTGCCGAACTTGCATCGGGCATAAGAAACATGATTGACAGCGGCGAAATCAATGAAAGCTTGAACAGTCTGTACTCACATTTTTCAGGCAGTGAAAGCTATTTTTCGCGTCTCGATATGCTCGATAAAATGTTTTTCAATGATAATTCCCCCGCTGCGCTCGGAAGTGAAACGGCCATGCGGCTCTACGGAAGGCAGCTGATGGGCACCGCAACACGGCTTGAAACATTCAATCAATGTCCGTTCCGTTATCTGATACAGTTCGGAATGCGTCTTAAGGAGCGGCCGCAGCGAACGGAAAAAGCGAATGACCGCGGCAGCTTCATTCACGAAGCGTTTGATAAATTGATAAAGGAATATTTGAACAGCAACTGCGATTTTGCAACGATTTCCGCAGCGGATATCCACGAAAAGCTTGAACGGATTCTTCCGCCCATGATGATCGAACACAATAACGGAATTTTGCTTGATTCTGCCAGAATGCGGGCGGAATTTCAGCGCATTGCCGAGCTTATTGAAACTGCCGCCCTTGCTGTCGTGAAACAAATCAACGCAGGCAAATTTCGACCGTTTGCAAGTGAAGTCAATTTCGGCCACGACAACGATGCCTATCCGCCGCTGCGCATTCAAGCGGAAAACGGCGTGACCTACAGCATCACGGGCATTGCCGACCGCGTTGACAAATACGTTTCACCGTCAAACGAAGAGTTTATTCGCATAATTGACTATAAAACATATGGTCAAACATTTGACTATACCGAACTTGCAAACGGGCTGCGCATTCAATTGCCGCTGTACGCTTCCGCAATGCAGAACGCAATGCGGAAAGAAACCAATAACCCGCTCTTCACAGCAGGAATGTATTATTTGCATATCGGCGACGCACAGGCAAGTGAGGGCATCAGCGAAGACAAAGCGGAAACTGAAATTCAACGCAGTTTCAGGATGAACGGTTTGACATTAAATGATGAAAACATACTCGAAGCAATGGATTCCGCTTTTCCGGGAAGCTCCGATGTGCTGTACGGTGTACGTTACTCAAAAAAGGAGGGCATGTTTAAGGGCAGCCTCGCGGATGAGGATGAAATGGAAGAAACCCTTGAATTTGCAAAAAAAATTGCAGGAAAAACGCTTCGTGCAATTATGCGCGGACGGATAGAGGTCAGTCCGACGGAGTATCACGGAAAAACAGCATGTAAATACTGTCCATATATAAGTATCTGCTGTTTTGACACCACCGCCGGCTGCCGCTACAGGCGGCCGCGTGCGGTTGACGCCGATAAATTCTTCGGAAGAGAAAATAAATGAAAGAATTAAAATGCCTAATTTCAATTACAAGATAATTATAGTTATTTACATAGTCATAATGTCGATAATCGGCTTTGCGTCCATGGGAATCGATAAAAAACGAGCAATCAATAAAAAATGGCGCACCCCTGAAAAAACGCTGTTTATCATTGCGTTCCTCGGCGGTGCAGCCGGTTCCGTACTCGGTATGCGTATATTCAAGCATAAAACGAAGCACATGAAATTTGTGATTTTTATGCCGCTTTTCCTCGTGCTTCAAATCGCGGCACTGCTTTTTATTTGCATTGTGTATTAATTTTCAATGCCGCATACGGGAACGCTTATTCATTCGATAATTCAAGAGCGAGCCTGTACGCCTCGTTTTTCGGAACGTTCAAAATGCTTGAGGCGATTTTTGCCGTGTTTTTTGCACCGATTCCGGCATTCAAAAGAATACCGACAGTTTCACGCAGTTTTGTATTATCGGCTGCAATATTATTATCACATGGAGAAATTACAATAACGCACTCCCCTTTGGGTTCGTTTTCCGCAAACCGTGCGGCAAGCTCCGCCGCCGTTCCGCGTATGACCTGTTCAAAAGTCTTTGTGATTTCCCGCACCAATGCGCATTCACGATTCGGGAAAAGTTCAGAAAAATCAGCAAAAGTTGCAGCAACACGATGTGGGCTTTCATAAAGAACAACCGTTGCTTCGCTGTTCTTTATCCTTTCAACGGCTTCGCTGCGTTCAGCACTGCTGCGGGGAATAAAGCCGCAGAAATACAGTGACTCCGTCGGAAGCCCGCTCATTACCCACGCCGTCAAAACGGCATTTGCGCCCGGGAGCACCTCAAACGGGAGATTGTTTTCAACAAAAAACCTGACAAGACGGCTGCCCGGATCACTGACCCCCGGCATTCCCGCGTCACTGACAAAAGCTATCGCCTCGCCGCCGCGCACACGTTCGGCAATCTCATTCGCGCGCTGTTCCTCATTATGTTCATGGCAGCTTATAAGAGTTTTTTTAATTTCAAAATGATTCATAAGCTTGAGGGTGTTTCGCGTATCTTCACAATACACCGCAGCCGCGCCGCGCAAAATGCGCAGACAACGCAGCGTTATATCCTCAAGATTACCTATAGGGGTTGCGCAAAGATAAAGCTTTGCGGGTATCTTTTTATTTTCCATAGAACTCAGCCACCTCGGGTGAATACTCCCCGTTTTCATCGTGAATTATCAAATTATTTTCAATAATCAATCCGCTTTTTGCCCCGCTTTTTGCTTCAATCAACGCAAGATAAGGCGCGGCTTCCGGCTTGCCTGCAACAAGACGCAGCCGCTTAGGCTCAAGCCCGGCGGACGAAAGCGCAGTAAAAGCATCGCACAGCCGCCTTGCGGGAAAACACATGAAAAATTTACCGCCATATTTAAGAAGTTTCGCAGCAGCTTTTGTAATTTCTTTTATGGGAGCGGCAATGTCATGCGTTGCAGCCCCCTTTTGGGAAATCGCGCCGCAATCATGCTGATGATAAGGCGGGTTGCAAATTGCACAATCAAACTTTGTTTTCGATTTTAATGAATAATCTATATAATCAGCATTAACTGCAGTAATTTCAGCTTCGTTCAAACCGTTCAGACGGACGGAACGCAAAAAACGATCCGCTTGCCGTGCGTCAATTTCAATTCCAAGAATTCGACAGCCTGTTCTGCCGTGAAGCAAAAAACTCAGCGCACCTGCGCCCGCGCCAAGGTCAACACAGTATTCCTTCGCATTAACATGCGCGAAATGCGCAAGCAGAACAGAATCCGTGCCGAATCGAAACGCGTCCGCAGACTGAATCAAGCTCAGTCCTTTAAGCTGCAAATCATCAATCCGCTCGCCCGGAGCGAGTTCGGCCGAATGCAGCGTTTCTTTTGAATAACAAACAGCGCCGCTGCCTTTTTCGTTCGAAAGATAATTCGAATTTTGCATACAAGCTATGCGGATTACACACCCGGAATCAATTTAAGGAGGATGTTTGACTGATAGAAGAATGACGCGATCGCACTCGACGAAACAAGTTGTTCAATTGCATCAAACGGAAGCACCGTCAAAATAATCGGCATCAGCATAAATATTACACATATCCCGATGATTGACCTTGCAAGCCCGACCGCTCCGCCGATAATGAAATCAACTTTGCGCAGCTGCGGGAAAATAAATGCGTAATCCAGCCAGCAGATCACAAATGTGAATAAAACGCGCACAGCCAAATAAACAATAATAAATGCAACAATATTTATTATCACGCGAACAATGCTCTCGTTGAAATAATCGCCGAGCGTTGTTATTCCCTCCGCTTTGAAGGCCTCCGTCATTATGTTTTCATAAACACGCTCTTTAAGCGGATAAGCAAGGTTTGACCTGCTCATGACCTCGTCAATTTCGGAATTAGATAAACTCTTTATATCAGATTTGACAAGTTCAACGTCGTAAATGGCTTCCGAACCTTCAGTGTAGCTCAACATTGAATTGTAGAGCTTTTCATTCTTAATTATCGAGTTTGAAACCGTCCCCATGAGCAAAAAAGCCAACAAACAGGCCACGATTGATACCCCGAAAGTTGATGCACTCCATACAAAGCCTTTGTACATGCCCGATACGAAGTACAATCCAATCATAAAGATAATCAAAAAATCAATTATATTCAATAATAATACCTCCGATATAACGCCTTAATCACATGGATGTAAGGCATTTTCACCTTATGTTATAAAGAGCAGTTTCACTGCCGCTCACCGTTAATATATTTTTATTATCAAGTTTTACAGCACTGTCAACAGGCGAATCAAAGAAATATGATTTTTGCAGTTTTCCGTTAATACCGTAAAAATCAATTTGGTTATTTTTGATAATCGAGATTCTGTCCCGCATCATACAGGCATAAACAACATTCTCGGGCTTTGTGATCGTGCAGCTCGCCTCCTCCGCAAGCCGTGATTCGCTGACCGAAAGGATTCTGTACTCACCGACCCCCTTTGTTTCCGAGCTGCTGCCGGATGAGTTTTCCAATGGAGTTTTGTCAAGAAGCAAATACATTCTTCCGCCGCTCAAATCGGCGGAAAGGCAATCGTATCCATAGCAGAGAACGCGATATGCCTCTGCATTCGCCCCCCTGTCAAAACGAATCAAATAATCGGTGCAGAATGCAAAAATACTCTTTTTTGTGATGAAAACATTTTTAACAATCTGTTGTTGAACCGAAATAATTCCGATAACGCTTTCACGGCTTAAATCATACAGCGAAATCGACGTTGAAAATGAATTTCCGACTGTTGAAAGCTCCGACATCCACAAAACAGGAGAATCCGAACTCTCAAAACCGAAATCGGTAATGCAAGTTGTGCTGAAATCCCGCTGCCAGCATTGCGTTCCGGATGAATTGAAAGCGCGCAAAGAGTGCGTTCCGTTTTCGTTTTTGAGGTAAACAGCAACGTATTTATCTCCGCAAACTATCTTTTTTAATTCACCGTTCAACATGTTGTCGAACCTTGTGCCGATAATTTGAATCGAAGAGGAGTTGTATATAACTTTAATTTTATCCGTTCCGACGAGTTTGACATTATCAGCTTCAACAGACATTGAATAGTTTTTATCTTCGTTTTTTACGCTGTAAAAATTCAACGTCTTTCCTTCAATATAAACAAAACCGTCGCCTGTGTATGCATATTCGGTTTCCGGACGAATCGGAAGCGATTTTTTCCGTGCAACAGTATTTATCCGTTTAATTATCAGCACAGCGGCAAAAGCAATGCCGATGACAACAAGCGCGGAAATCAACAACGCAAAAACTCTGTGTGCGGCTTTTCTTTTTTTTGCTGCACCGTGTTGTGTTTTTTTTGTTTTGTCCACGGTTAAACCTCCATTCTTGGATTTTATGCAAAAGTCTTCCGAAAAATTCCTTTATCGGAAATAAGTTTCAACCGCCGTGTCCGTCGGGACCCGTCATTTTGTGCTGCATGCTTCACGGTCGAACCACTCTTAATGCATTTTTTATAATGCTGCAAGTCAACGGCGTTTTTTCAATAAGCTCACCGTCAAGCTCAACAATACATTCACTGTCCGTTTCGATCGTGAAGCTTTGCGTTCGAATATTAGTGACAGGAGCTTTGTTTTTGTGTTTACCTTTTATGAAAAGCGGTAAAAGCCGCAAAAAGGTAAAAAGGCTCACCCAACGCACGATGCAAAGATCAAACAGGCCGTCGTCAACTTCCGCATCCGGATTCACAAGCATTCCTCCTCCGAAACGCTTTCCGTTTCCGGCAACCGAAATAATAATATCGCCTTCATATTGAATGCTGTCTGTTTTTATTTTCGCATGTACCTTTTTTCGATGAAAAAGCGAGTCAACAATGCCCAAAAAATACGGAAGCATCCCCTTCCTGCCCTTTTTATGCCGCTCTGTATTTATCAAAACATCAACATCGAAACCGATTCCGCAGACATTTGTGAATTTTGTTCCGTTTGCAATGCCCATGTCGATATACTTTGCTTCTCCGCTCAGAAGCAGGTCTATCGCCGCTTCAGGTTCGCTCGGAAGATTCATCATTCCGGAAAGATCGTTTCCTGTTCCGAAAGGAAGGATTCCGAGTTTAACATTCGGGTTTTGACATATGACGGAGGAAATTTCGTTCACTGTTCCGTCGCCGCCTGCCGCAATAATGAACTTTTCTCCGTTTTTTATCGCTTCCTCTGCAATTTTGACCGCATGTCCCTTGTACTCCGTTTTTTTAACGATGTATTCAATGCCGCGTTCGCGAAGTATGGTTTCACATTCCGAAAACAAAGCATTGCATTTACCGCTTCCGGCCACAGGGTTAACGATAAAAAACATTCTGTCCATTATATTTCCTCCGAAATTACTCAAAAAACCCTGCAATGAATTTTGTGTACAGTCAAAAAACAGTGCAAAATTCTTTGGGTATAGCAAGCCCGCACCCGCAAACTCAATCTGCGGATATGAATACTCGATTGTATAATAACGCAAGTTGCTGTCATTTGTCAATATCAGTCGCAAAATTTCGACTTTTCGTGCTGTTTCGGAATCAATTCTCTGCCCCGTCCGTATTGACCGCAAGGCCGTTTTCCGTATTGACCGCAAGGCCGTTTTACCTTATAATGTATACAGGCGGAGTATACATCGGCGAAGGCTTAAGCCACACGGATCTGCATTATGCAGAACGCTTTTGTTTTTCAAAAACAGCTTTCACGGTGTTTTTTACCGTATCAAAAAGCGGCAGAACAAACAGGGATTTTTTTCCTCGTTATCCGCTTTTTCCACAAGGAAAAGAATTAATTTGCTGAGGATAATGCGAACAACACGGAAACTGTTAATAACAGCCGGATTTATCAACAGAGTTTTGCGCCTTTTATAAACACTGTTTTTATTTGACAGCAAAGGCAAAACATGACTTATCCGCAGTTTCCGCACTACTACTGCCGCCGCTACCTTAGTAATAAACAACAGCAAAGGAGATGCACCCATGCGCTTCAGCGTAAACACAAGAGAACTCAACGAGGCGGTTTCCGTCGTTACGAAGGCAATGCCCTCAAACGCAACACTTCCGATCCTTGAGGGCATATATATGTATGCAGCGAATGACACTCTGTTCATAAAATGCACGGATCTGTCACTCCAAATTGAAACCGAAATTCCCGCAATTATCGACGATGAGGGCAGCGCGGTCCTTCCGGGCAAGCTGTTTTCCGATCTTGTAAAGAAATTCAGCGGTGACACAATCGATTTCGAAAGCGACGGGAACACAATGAACATTCGCTCGCGCAGGGTCAAGTCTTCAATACAGATTCAAAATGCGGATGAATACCCCGAAATGATGCGCGTTGACGATGAGTTTTCGGCGGATATACCTCAAAACAAGCTGAAGAGCATGATAAAACAGGTCATATTTTCGGTTTCCAATGATGAAACAAAGGCGATCCTCAACGGCGTCTGCCTTGAATTCGACAGCGACAACACGCTTGTAATGGTTGCACTCGACGGCTTCCGCATTGCAATGAGAAAAGAAAAAATCAATAACTGCACCGGCAAAAAATCCGTCGTAATTCCCAAACGCGCAATGCAGGAAATTGCCGCCGTTCTTTCTTCCGACGATTCGGAAGTTAAGCTTATTTTTTCAAGCACGCATATAAAAATCGATTTCGGCGGAACAAAGGTCATTTCGCGCCTTCTGGACGGCGAATATGTAAATTATAAGGGCATTCTGCCCAAAAACTTTGCAACAAGAGTTTTGATCAATTGCGAAGAGTTGAAAAACAGCACCGAGCGCGCTTTGCTCATGGCGCGCGAATCAAAATCGAACCGCATCAAGCTGATGTTTGCAAACAACACCCTCACCATAACGGCAAACAGTGAAAAGGGAAATATAAACGACGAGATTGAAATTCAACTTGTCGGAAAGGATCTGGAAATTGCGTTCAACGCAACCTATATTCAGGATGTAATGCGTGTTCTTGACGACGAATGCGTTTACCTGAACATGAACAATGCCGTTACGCCCTGCGTAATCGTTCCGGTCGAGGGCGAAGCATTCTATTACATGATTCTTCCCGTAAGACTTTTTACGGGAGCGTAAAAATAAAACGAACAACCCAAAAGGAGAAAAATATGGAATTTGAAAAGGCAAAGGAATTATTTAAGAAAAACACAGAAACCATGGCAGCCTACAGCCATGCGATGGGTGTTCTGAGCTATGATTCCGAAACGGCTGCACCGAAAAATTCGGCGGAAGGCCTCGGCAGAACTTACGGCGTCTTAAGTGAAATTATCTACAAACTGACCGTAAATGAGGAGCAGTTTGAAGTTATAGACACCATGATGTCAAATCTTGATAAATTGGACTTTATAACTCGCCGTGAAGTCGAGGAAAAAGCGCGCGAGCTTAATCAAATGCGCAAAATCCCCATGGACGAATACACCGCGTTCCAGGTACTCCTGACAGAAGCCCATAATGCGTGGGTTGAAGCAAAAAATACGGACAATTATTCCGTTTTTGAACCGTATCTTGCGCAAATTGTCGAATACAACAGAAAAATAGCGGCATATGTCTCACCGGAAACGGATGCATATGATTACTGGCTTAACGAATTTGAGCGCGGTGCGTCGAAAAAAATGCTTGATGTATATTTTGAAAAGCTCCGCAGCGCACTTGTTCCGTTGATTCATGCAATTTGCGAAAAAGGTGATGTTATCAATACTTCGTTCCTTGAAAAGTCCTGTCCGATCGAAACGCAGCGAAAACTGTCGGATTATATAATGGACGTTATGAAAATTAACCGAGACGATTGTTCAATCGGGGAAACGGAGCATCCGTTTACAACCGAATTCAACAAGCATGACGTTCGAATTACCACGCATTATTATGAAAATATGGTTGCAAGCAGCATGTATTCGGTGATACATGAGGGCGGACATGCGATCTATGAGCTGAACACCGGCGATGATCTTATCGGAACAACGATGGCAGGCGGAGCTTCAATGGGCATTCACGAATCTCAGTCCCGTTTTTATGAAAACATCATCGGCAGGAGTGAAGCGTTTATTTCTTTGATTTTCCCGAAAATTAAAGAGCTTTTCCCCGAGCAGTTTGAAAATGTTTCCGCGCATGATTTCTATCTCGCCGTAAACAAGGCCGAGCCCTCTCTTATCAGGACCGAGGCGGATGAACTGACTTATTCAATGCATATAATGGTACGATATGAAATTGAAAAAAGGCTTATGGACGGTTCGCTTTCAACTAAGGATCTGCCGAATGAATGGAACAGATTGTATAAGGAATATCTCGGAATCGATGTTCCCTGCGACAGCATGGGCTGCCTTCAGGATTCTCATTGGAGCGGCGGTGCGCTGGGCTATTTCCCGAGTTATTCCCTCGGTTCTGCTTACGGTGCGCAATTCCTTCACAAAATGAAACAGGATATTGACATTGATAAACTTGTTTCGGAAAACAGGATCGACGAAGTTACCGCATGGCTGACTGAAAAAATACATAAATACGGAATGCTGCTGACTCCGGCACAGCTGATCGAGAATGCCTGCGGAGAGGAATTCAATGCAGATTATTACATTGAATACCTCACAGAAAAGTATAAAAAAATTTATGATTTGAAGTAAGGTAAATGCCATGCGTCTGTTTATTGCCGTTGAACTGCCCAAAACTGTCCGAAACGAAGTCGGTGCTGCGCTCAAAGAGCTTAAGATGCTTTCGAGCGGAGGCAGATTTGTTCAGGAAAATAACCTGCATATAACATTGCATTTTATAGGCGAAAGCAACGATCTTGCCGGCGCGGTAAAAGCAATGCAATCTGCCGTGCGCGGAATTCGTCCGTTCGAACTGCGTCCTGTCGGGTTTTCAAGTTTTGAAAGGAGCGGCAGCCGCACGGCTTTTATCGAGGTCGGCGGAAATACAGGCGAATTGGCAATTTTACATGAGTCACTTCAAACCGCATTGGCTGATAACGGGTTTGCACGCGAATACAGACGCTTTGTTCCGCATATAACTCTCGGACGGAGTGTTGAATTCGACGAACTGGTTTATGCACAATTGCAGGAGACGGAGTTTAAAACAAGCTTCACTGCCTCGGAAATAACCCTTTTCGAAAGCGTTAAAGAAAAAGGCAAGCTTGTTTATAATCCTTTGCACAGAGAAAAACTTTGATTTGCAGCAATGTTCTTTGAAGGAAGGCGGGCGTTATGAAAACGGAAGAAAAAATGCTCCATATCCTTGAAAAAAACTGTGCCGACGCCCTTGAAAGCGGAATTTTGGTTGCGCTCAGCGGAGGCGCGGATTCATGTGCGCTTGCTCTCCTTCTAAAGAATCTCTCCTGCAAAATCGTTGAAAAGCACACAAATTTCAGATTATGTTGTGCCCATTTCAATCATTGCATACGCGGCGAAGCAGCGCGGGAGGATGAGAATTTCGTTCGCGCTTTTTGTGAGAAACATGCGCTTAAACTACTTAGCGAAAAGGCGGATGTTCCGGCATATGCCGATGAAAACAGCCTTTCGACAGAAACAGCGGCTCGGGAATTGCGTTATGACTTTCTTGAACGTGCAAGGATTCAAAGCGGCATGGGATTTATTGCAACGGCTCATCATTTGTCAGATAATGCGGAAAGCATACTGCTGCATTTTTTCCGCGGAAGCGGACTTAACGGGCTGTGCGGAATGAAATATTGCAGCGGAAAAATCATTCATCCTCTTCTGGAGTTTGAAAAAAAAGAATTGGTCGAGTATTTGCTGCAAAACGGCGAGCAGTTTCAAACGGATGAAACAAATTTTGTTCCGGATACGGCACGAAATTTGCTGAGACTGAAAATAATTCCGGAAATACAAAACGGTATTAATTCAAGCTGCGAAAAAGTTATATGCAGAAATGCAAAACTTTTGAATGAAGATGAAAAATACCTCAACGGCGTTGCAAAAGAAGCCTATCTGAACGCAAAAACAGAAAACGGGGTTGATGCGGAAAAGCTGATTCACTTGCCGATGCCGATCAAGTCGCGCGCCGTAATGCACATGCTTCGGGAAAACGGAGTGCAAAACGATGTTTTTCAGCCGCATATAGAAGCTTTGATGAAACTGCTCGAAATGCAGTCGGGCGCAAAAATTGAAATGTCTACAGTTATAATTCGAAAAAGCTTCGGAAGGCTGCTCGTTGAAAACAAAAGCTGCACGAAACATGAGTGTGAAATTGATTCTGTTTCCGACTCAGAAAAAAAACAGACAGACTTTCAATCTGATGCTCAATTGTGCCCGCAGACCCGCAGCACTCCCCTGCCCCTCAACGGAAAATGGATCCAAACTTCATTCGGAAGGGTAAAAGCTTCCGTCTCGGACGGCGGTCTGGAATTTTCGCACGAACGGGTGTATAATAAAACTCGAGCAATGATGGATCTCGAAAAGCTTATAGGGCTTTTTGAAAACGAAGCAAACGATACACCGGCTGACGGACTGAAGATAAAAAATAACGTAGAAGCTCTGAGCCTGAACATCAGGTTCAGACGCGCCGGAGACATGTTTTTTCCGGTAAATGCGCCCGGAAAAACAAAGTTAAAAAAGTATTTGATTGCTCAAAAAATTGATTCCGAACGGCGCGACAGACTGCCGCTGCTCGAATGCTGCGGCAAAATAGTATATGTATACGGAGTCGGAATATCCGATGATGTCAAAATTTCAAACGAAACAAAACGTATTGTTTGCGTTGAATTTGAAACGGAGGAATCCTTCCTCGGATAAAGGCTTCGTATTTCAGAAAAACAGCTGCGATCGAGTTGAAAAAACTCTTTGGTTCGCAAATATAAAAACAACAAAATTACGGAGGAATAAAATGATTAATAAAACCGGATTGCACAACGATATCGATTATGTGCTTTTGGATCAGGAAACACTGCAGCGGAGGGTTCACGAGCTTGCGGAGAAGCTTACAAACGATTACCGCGGCAAAAACCCTGTTTTTCTTTGCATTCTTAAGGGTTCAGTGCATTTTTTCAGCGATCTTGTTCGCCAATTCGATGATTATTGCGAGATTGATTTTCTCGCAATTTCAAGTTACGGCAATGCAAGAAAAACTTCCGGAATAGTTCGCATCAACAAGGATCTCGACATGAGTATTACCGGACGGCATGTCATAATCGTTGAAGATATAATGGATTCCGGGCTGACACTGAATCATCTCACGAGCATGCTTCGTGCCCGCGAACCTGCAAGCCTCAAAATCGTTGCCCTGCTTGATAAACCCGAACGCCGTGAATGCGCCATTACTCCGGATTATTATGGATTTGTCGTTCCTAATGAATTTGTCGTGGGATACGGTCTTGACTATGCCGGCACATATCGAAACCTGCCTTTTGTTGGTGTTCTTAAGGACGAGGTTCACGCTGATTAAGCATTGAAGCAGCCGGGCATTTCGTTTTTTTCGAACAACTTGCCCGTTTTTCCGAAATGCAACGGAAATTGATTTATAATTAAAAAAAAATTGATAATTCGGAGCTATAATGCCCGAAACGGAAACGGAGGAAATATGAAAGTATTGCTTACCGGCGGTGCGGGATATATCGGTTCGCACACCGCAGTTGAATTGATGAACGCAGGCTGTGATGTTGTTATTGCAGATGATTTATCAAACTCTTGCCGCGAAGTTGTGAAACGTATTGAGGAATTGGGCAAAAAAACTGTTCGTTTCTATGAAATTGATGTGTGCAGCGAGGATGCGCTCGAACAGGTTTTTTCAGAAAATGATATTGATGCCGTGATCCATTTTGCGGGGAAAAAGGCAGTCGGGGAATCGGTTGCGAAGCCGTTGATGTATTACAAAAACAATCTTGATGCAACAATGAATTTGCTTGAGGTTATGCAGCGTAATGATGTAAACAAGCTTATCTTCAGCTCATCTGCGACCGTTTACGGCGTGCCAAAAGTCGTTCCGATTGACGAAAAGCAGCCCACATGGTGCACCAACCCTTACGGTTGGACAAAATACATGAGCGAACAAATCATGCGGGATGTTTGTGCGGCAAATCCGAAACTTTCGATAGTTCTTCTCCGCTACTTCAATCCGATAGGCGCGCACGAAAGCGGCAGGATCGGCGAAGATCCGAAAGGGATTCCGAACAACCTTATGCCGTACATATCACAGGTTGCAATAGGCAGACGCGAAAAGCTCTCCGTTTTCGGCAATGATTACGATACTCACGACGGAACAGGAGTGCGCGATTACATACATGTTGTTGACCTTGCGAAGGGTCATCTTGCCGCACTCAAATATGCGCAAAATGAAAACGGCTGTGTCGAAATCAACCTCGGTACCGGCATAGGTTACAGTGTGCTTGATATCGTTCATGCTTTTGAAAAGGCAAATAACATTGAAATTCCGTATGTTATAACCGAACGCCGTCCCGGCGATATCGATGCCTCGTTTGCAGATGCACATCTTGCGGCTGAGCTTTTGCATTGGCATACCGAAAAAACGCTTGAGGATATGTGCCGTGATACATGGCGCTGGCAGCAGATGAACCCCAACGGTTATCGGGAGGAATAAAAAATGAAAAAACGCGGGGAAGGCAAAACCGCAAAAACACATGCACTTCGCATAGTAATTATTATCCTGCTTGTGGTTGTTTTTTTGAGCATACCTTTGGTTATTGTTTGCTGCAAACTCGGGCAGATGAACAAAAATGCGGTTTCAACCGTCAAAAAGCCTGAAATATCACCGGGTGAGACGGCAACTCCCCCCGCGTTGATCAAGGCTGATGCTGATAAAGTTGACACAACAAAGGATTTTGATCCTGCACTGATCGGCGATATCAGAATGGATGACGATTCGATTTTTAATGAGAGCAGAATCGACAAGGATGTTGTAAATATAATGCTTTTCGGAAGCGATGTGCGCGAGGGTGAACGGCACGGAAGGTCGGACACGATGATGATCCTTTCGTACAATCGAAAGCTGCGGACGGCAAAACTTGTTTCTCTTTTGCGCGACACATGGATCTATATTCCTAATCGTGATACATGGAACCGAATAAACACTGCCTATTTCTTTGGCGGTGTCGGGCTTGCAATAAATACCGTCAACAGCAATTTCGGGATGGACATTCAATATTATGTGAAGGTTGATTTTGAATCTCTGAAAGAAATTGTTGACACCGTCGGCGGAATAGATGTGTATCTTACGGAACGCGAAGTTGAATACATAAATAACAGCGCAGAAAATGATGTCCTGCCCGTAAAAGAAGGTTGGCAGCATCTGAACGGTAGGCAAACGCTGGCGCATTCGCGCAACAGGTCCATCGGCGGTGACGGCGATTGGTCAAGAACGCGGAGACAGAGAGACGTTATGTATGCTTTTTTAAAAAAAGCAAAGACCGAAAAATCCATTGCTTCGCTTACTGCATTGGTAAACAATCTGACAAAATATGTTGAGACGAACATGAGTCCGATGCAGATGATCGATCTTGCAATTGATGTTGTGTTTGGCGGCGATTTAACTCTTGAAAACCGTGCACTCCCCTTTGAAGGAACATGGGACTATGCATGGGAAGGAAAAATGGCTGTTATTCATATAGATATTGCTGATAATAAAAGACTTCTGCACGAATATCTCTATGGAGTACAGTGACTTTTACTTCTTATGAGTGTTTGCGCGGGTTGAAGCATCAAAACATTGGTGAGGAAAGAAAATGGGCAGATTGTTTGATGAATGGAAGCAAAAAAACGCTGAAACGGGCGAAAAATCGGTGAATGATAAGGCTTGCGGTGAACTCGTTCATAAGCGTGCGCTGCTGATTTTTAATCCCGTTGCGGGAGAAGGCAGATCATTAAGACTGCTTCCGCAAGTTGTAAAACACATGACGGATAACGGCTATGCCTGCACAACACTTACAACAATCAACAGCGGATCTGCAACCGAATATGTAAAAAAATACGGTGCGGAAAATGAAATTGTTGTTTGTTCCGGCGGCGACGGAACAGCGAACGAGGTCATCAGCGGTATTATGCAGCTTCCAAAGGAGAAACGCCCGCGCATGGGCTATGTGCCTTCCGGCAGCACGAACGACTTTGCGAACACGCTCTGCATTCCAAAGAACAGCGATGAAGCTGTAAGAAATATTACTGATGGAATTTGTACTACAATTGATGTAGGAAATTTTAACGGCAGATTCTATGCTTATGTTGCAGCTTTCGGCGCATTTACCGATGTTGCCTACTCGACTTCGCAAAACGCAAAAAACATGTTCGGTTTTCTTGCTTATCTTGCGAAAGGGTTTGATACACTCAAAAAAATCCGTCCGATAAAGGCTGTTTTTGAAATTAACGGAGAAACGATTGAGGATGACTTTATCCTTTGCACGGTCAGCAACTCGCGAATAATTGCGGGAATTGTAAAGCTGAAGCCTGAAATGGTCGAAATGAACGACGGAATGTTCGAAATAATTTTGATTAGGTACCCGCAAAATGCACTTGAACTCACAAAAATTGTAAATGCAATCACAAGCGGCGAAATGAGCTGCGAATACATCAGAATGTTTCGTGCATCCGAATTGCATGTGCGCTTCCCGGACGAAAGCGTAAGCTGGACGCTCGACGGTGAACAGGAAAAAAACATTACTGAAGCACATATAACAATTGTCCATTCAGGAATAGATATTATGTGTGGCAGGACTGAATAAATTCCCTATGCTGAGTTTTCGGCCGACATTGCCGAAACAACAGTACATATATAATTCGTGATAAAGCTTGAATATATTGAGCACCGGTGTTAAAATCGTTTGGTTATTACTGATTAAGAAAGCGTAACCGAATGGAAGAGAATCAAAAGAGCAAAAACAAAATGGGCGTTATGCCTGTCGGAAAACTGCTTGCCAACATGGCAATTCCGATGGTCATTTCCATGCTTGTGCAGGCAATGTACAATGTTGTGGACAGCTATTTTGTTGCAAAAATCAGCACCGACGCACTGACGGCAATTTCGCTTGCCTATCCGATACAGATGTTGATGATCGCCGTTGCGGTCGGAACATCCGTCGGCATGAACTCATATATGTCGCGCAAACTCGGCGAGGGAAACAATGAGGCTGCAAGCAAAGGTGCAAGCAATGGCTTGTGCCTGCTTTTGCTGTCTGCAATCGTATTTGCAATATTTGGGTTTGTAATCACTCCGTTTTTCAGGCTTTTCACCGACGATCCGCAGCTCATAGAAATGGGCGTTGATTATCTTGAAATCTGCATGGTTTTCGGATTGGGTGTGTTTATACAAATTGGCTGTGAAAGAATATTGCAGTCAATGGGCAAAACCGGGCTTTCAATGGTGACTCAGCTTGTCGGCGCGGTTGTTAATATCATTCTTGACCCCCTTATGATTTTCGGAATCGGCCCCTTCCCGGAAATGGGAGTGGCAGGCGCGGCATATGCTACGGTAATCGGACAATGGGTCGGAATGCTGATGGCATTGGCACTTGTGTTTTTTAAGGAACATGAGGTAAAAATAAGTTTCAAAAATTTCCGTCTCTGCGGTGAAACGGTGCGAGAAATATACCGAGTCGGCATTCCGAGCATTGTCATGCAGTCGATAGGTTCGATAATGAATGTCGGCATGAACGCGATTTTTTCAAGGATTCTGATGAGCAACGCCGGTATTGCAACATTTGGAGTTTATTTCAAGGTTCAATCAATAGTTTTCATGCCGTTGTTTGGAGTTACGAACGCCAGCATGTCTATTTTTGCTTATAACTACGGAGCAAGAAACAGACTGAGGTTTAAAAAAGCATGGAAGATGACACTTTGCGTAACTGCGATTATTATGAGCATCGGCACGCTGCTCTTCCAACTGTTCCCGCAGCAGATTGTTTCCCTCTTCGACTCCGAGGGGAAGATTACCGCTGAAGGAATTGCGGCATTCCGAATTATTTCTTTGCATTTTCCTATCGCGGCGGCATCAATTACAATATCTGTAACTTTTCAGGCGATCGGACACGGAATCAAGAGCATGTTTATGTCCATACTGCGTCAGCTCGTGGTGCTGCTCCCTGCCGCCCTTGTGCTTGCTCTCGTGTTTAAATCGGTTGAATCTGTTTGGTGGTGCTTTGTAATTGCAGAGTTTTCCGCCGTAACTTTCGGAATAATTTCCTTAACGAAAATTTGGAGGCACGAAATTGAACCGATGCCCGACGGCGCAGCGGTCTGAAAATACTGCACAATTAATCAGCCGAAAAAAAATAAGCGGGATGCATTGATTCATCCCGCTTATAAATATATTAAAAATGAACTGTAAGGGTGATTCAAAAAAACATCCGAATGTTGTATAATATTCGATAAGGAAATCATTGTTTATAATGCGGGGGTAATATTCAATGCGTGCCTGTAAAAAAATACGAATACTGCTGAATGCGGTTCTGATAATTGCGCTTGTTATGCCGTTTAGAACGCAGCATGAGCCGGCTGTTGTGTTCAGGGACTTGAATTATCAATTTGAAATTGAAGAAAATTCGTTGGATGTTTATACTTTGCGGAACTGTTTCAGAAGTGCCTCTCTGATTGTCGAAGCGGAATGTGTCGGCGAGGCAACATACGGCGGCAATGCGATTTCTTTATTTCGAGTGCTTGATGTTTTCGCAGGCGATGCGGAAAGCTCTGAAACAATTTATGTTTCAACAGAATATAATGTCGGTGAACGCTGCATTCTCTTTCTTGCTGATGAAAACAAAGGCGAATTCGGTTACAGAAAAATATACGTTCCGGTTGAAAACGGAGTAATGCAAAGCAGCGGATCGACAGTTCGCATGAGCGACGGCAGGAATGTTCAAATCAGCTCAATTAAACGCGAAATTGCGGCAATGAAATCTGAATTATTTATTCCAAGTAAATATATGTTCTATTCCAATATGAACGAACTGCTCGTCGGCTGCAATGAATACTTTATCGGCAGGGTTGACAGCGTATCCTCATATATGCCCACTTTATGCAGATCGGGCGAACGCGGCGAAACGATAAGGAGTGAGCGCAATTCACTGCGCATCGGCGTAACAGTTTTAAATTCCTTGGGCGGGGGGCTGCGAAGCGGTGAAAAAATAACGATAACTCAAGTGGATAATATGCATCGCAATGTAATTAATGCTTCAACTTTAAAAGCAGTCGGAGGCGGCGATAACGCATGGGAACTGCCTGTGAACGGTGATGTCTGCCTGTTTTTTGTGATAAAAAGTCCGGACGATAAAGTTAATTTCTTTTTCCCGGTTAACCCGTATCAGGGATATGTGAAAATCAGGAGTGACGGCAGACTGAATTCGTGTTCGAACATGAATCCCGCAATTACGGATAATTTCACATTGTTGATGTTTACGAGCAGCTTTCTTAAATAAATCAACTGTAATCAGCATTCCACAGTGTACAAATATTGATTTTTTGACGCTTATTTTTCTTGCGATGAGATAAAAATGAACAAAAAGTCCGGAGGTTGAATTGGAAAACTACGATGTTGCTGTTGTACGCTGCAAGACTTATGACGTCGAGGCAGTCAAACCTGCGCTTGAAGAGGCATTAAATGCGGTAAACGGCTTAGATTTTGTCAAGCCCGGAATGAAAATAATTATTAAACCCAACCTTGTTTCGTTCAAAAAGCCCGATGCAGCCGCAACAACCCACCCTGCCCTGCTTGAGGCACTTGTTGAAATGCTTTTGGCACGCGGTGCAGATGTTACGATAGGCGACAGCCCCGGCGGGCCGCACTCGCTCCCCTTGCTGAATCGCGTCTACGCAGCAACGGGCATGGATCGGCTTGAAAAGCTCGGTGCAAAGCTGAATCGCAATATGAACGAAAAAACTGTTGACTTTCCTGAAGGAAAAGTACTAAAAAATTTCACATACACAGAGTATTTGGATGAGGCTGATGCAATTATTGATTTCTGTAAATTGAAATCGCACGGAATGCTTGGCATGAGTGCGGCGGTTAAAAATCTGTTTGGGACGATTCCGGGTCTTAAAAAGCCGGAAGTTCATTATAAATTTCAAAACGATGCCGAATTTGCTGATATGCTTGTTGATCTTAATGAGTATTTCAAACCGAGACTTGCAATTTGTGATGCCGTTGTCGGAATGGAGGGCAACGGGCCGACTGCCGGCACGCCGCGCCAAATCGGTGCAATAATTGCGTCAAAAAGCACGTATTATGCCGACGTTGTCGGTGCAGAGCTGATCGGGATGAACATTGACGGTCTGCCAACGCTTCAAGCGGCGTATGAACGAGGTTTTGCGCCTGCATCCAGTAAAAATTTGAGGGTATACGGTGATATTTGCGCGTTAACCGTTGATGACTTTAAAGCTCCGCCGGTGCGCGGATTGAGCTTCATGCGCAAGGGCAATGTGCTTCATTTTATCAGCAAAGCGGCGCTTGAACATAAGCCCACGCTAAAAAAACGTTTTTGTGTCGGATGCGGTAAATGCGCAAGGATATGTCCCGCAAAAGCAATAGAAATGAAAAACAAAAAACCACATATAAACCGTGAAAAATGTATACGTTGTTTTTGCTGCCAGGAGTTTTGTCCGCGTGCCGCTATGGTTGCGCACAGACCCCTTGCCGCAAAGGTTCTGAACAAGCTGAAACTGTAATTCAAGCGACCGGGTTTTTGACAGTGAGACGTATAATATGTTTATGAAAGAACGGAGAAAATAATGTGGACTGCTGAGCAGCTTCGTGCAATTAACGAGGATGGAAACCTGCTTGTTTCGGCTGCCGCGGGTGCAGGCAAAACCGCAGTAATGACTGAACGCATTGCTCGAATTATTGCTTCCGGGACTGATGTTTCGGAAATACTTGTTGTAACGTTTACGAACCCCGCCGCTGCCGAAATGAAACAGCGCATTGAGCGGCGGTTGTCGGAGCTTGCGGAGTCAACCGATGATACAAAGCTGAAAATGCATTTGCACGATTCGGCAATAAATATTTCTACTGCAAATATTTCAACTATTCACAGTTTTTGCGGAAATGTTCTGAGACGTAATTGCCATATAGTCGGTCTTGATCCGGCGTTCAGAACCGCCGATGCCGCAGAGGCTGCATTGCTGCGCCTTAAAGCATTGGATGATGTATTGGAAGAGGCATATTCGGATGCGGAAAAAACTTCGGATTCGGATTTTCGTTTGCTTTGTGACGCCCTTATTCGCGATGATGCGCTTTGCACTCTTATTGAGGATACCTATGATTTTATTATGGCACGCCCTAATCCGTTCGGTTGGCTGCATGAGGCGGTTGAGGCATACGGAAGCAGCTTTGAAACGTTTTCCGAAAAAGCGGCGGAGAGTCTGATTGCTTCCGCAAAAAGGAACATCTCGACGTTTTATGATATGGCGAATGAGCTTTATCATTGTTTTGTAAACGAAAATAACCCCGAATTTGAAGTGTATACGAAACTGCTTCAAACGGATATGGAATTTTATGACGAGCTGATGCAGCTGAAAACTTATTCCGATTGGCACTGTAAAATTGCGGCGTGTGCTTTTGCAAAAATTCCGTCAAGAAAGGGCGGTGCGCCTGCGGAGCTGAAGGAATATCGCGAAAAAGTCAAAAGTCAATTCAAAAAAATAAGCGAGGCTTTTTGCTACTCATATGACGTTGAACGTGAAAATGCAGCGCGGATTTATCCTTGCCTGAAAAGTCTTGAAGCGATCGTTCGACGGTTTGCGGAGCATTATTCCGAATTAAAGCGTGAAAATGCGCTTATAGATTTCAATGATATGGAACAGCTTGCATATACCGTGCTTAAAAACGATGAAATTGCCGCTGAATATAAGGAAAAGTTCATATACATTTTTGTTGACGAATATCAGGATACCAACAGCATCCAGGACGCAATAATTGCTGCTGTTTCAAACGGTCATAATCTGTTTATGGTCGGAGACGTCAAGCAGAGCATATATCGCTTTCGCCAGGCTGAACCGGAAAATTTTTTGGCGAAATATCAAAGTTATGACGGAACGGTTGGAAAAAGAATTGATTTGAACGCAAATTTCAGAAGCATGACGTCAGTTTTGAATGCAGCGAACAGTCTGTTTTCAAAAATCATGCTCGGCGATGTCGGTGAAATTGATTATTCCGACAATGCCGAATTGCGAATGGGCGCGGAAACTGCAAACGGCAGCGCGGAAATCTGCTTAATTGACATTTCGGATGAGAAAGGCGAAAACGAAAATGAGGCCGAATCGAAAAATAACTCCGCAAAGGAAAACGATGAGCCGGAAGCCATAGAGGCCGAGGCACGCTGTGTTGCTGATAAAATACGCTGCGTGATTGAAAACGTTGAGGTATTTGATAAGGAAATCAATCGAGTGCGAAAGCCGATGTTTTCTGATTTTGCGGTCTTGATGCGGCGAACGAAGGGTGTTGCTCTGCAATTTGTAAACGCAATGACGGAACAGGGCATTCCGTGCGCGGCCGAGCTCGGAGATGGGTATTTTGACGCAATTGAGGTACAGATATTCTTAAATTTACTAAGAATTATAGACAATCGAAGGCAGGATATTCCGCTTTTAAGCGTTATGCGCTCCCCAATCGGCGGGTTCAATGAGGATGAGTATATACATATTCGAACCGATTTCGACGGTGAAGAGTTCATTGACAGACTCACGGAGGCCGCTCAAAGCTTTCAAAACGGCTCGAATAATGCGGAATACTGCCGCAAGGCAAATTATTTCCTGGGAAATGTTGACAGATGGCATGAAATGAGCCGCTTTTTAAGCGTTGATGAATTGATAGGCACTCTTCTGGATGAGACATTTTATTATGTTTATGTCGGTGCGCTGCGCGGCGGTGCGGTTCGGCAGGCGAATCTTGATTTATTGCTTGAAAAGGCACAGGCTTTCGTTGCAAACGGCAAAAGCGGGCTCCACGGATTTGTAACGCTGATGGACAGTCTGAGGGATAATGTCAGCATGGGTGCGGCTCAGCCTTCCACAATTGACGCGGTTCGCGTAATGAGCATACACAAGAGCAAAGGTTTGGAGTTTCCGATTGTTTTCGTTTGCGGAACAACGTCGGAATTCAGCAAAAAAAGCCACAAAGCCGATGCTGTTTTTGACAGAGAACTTGGAATCGGTTTCCGTATGCGCGGCAAAAACCCTCTCACTCCCCTGCTGCGCCGCGCAATTATGATGCGTGAGGATGACAGATTGGTTTCTGAGGAAATGCGGAATCTGTATGTTGCAATGACGCGCCCGAGAGAGAGACTTTATATCATCGGCTCAAGCAAAAAAATGGCTGATTTATTGAAAAAATTTGCTGCGCCCTTGTCAAAGTCCCGCATAATGAATTCCAAATGCTATCTCGATTGGATGCTCGGAGCATATTTTCCGCTTGGTATCAACCTTGATAATGCGGGTTCGGCGGGTGTAAAATGCGCAATCGGAGCGGATAAGCTTTTATTGCGATGCATAAAAAAAACACCGAATTCAACTGATGAAACCCGAATGAGCAAGGCGGAATATATCAGATGGAGTGAAGAAGCCCGCAGCACCGATTGCAGTGCCGTGAGCCGCAGGCTTGAGTATCGGTATCCGTTTGAAGACGATACCAAGCAAAAAAGCAAGCGCAGCGTCACGGAAATAATTAAAGGCGAAAAACGTTCGATTGATTATGATTTTTCGCCGTCTGTCCCGATTTTTTTGCAGCCTGAACACGTGCTGACCGGGGCAGAGAGAGGAACTGCAACGCATATATTCCTTCAAATGTTCCCGCTCGGAATACGAACCGAGGCGGAAATAAATATTGTTCTCAAAAGACTCTCGGCGGATGGAGTCTTGTCCGAACAACAGGCGAAATCTGTAAATATGTTTGCAATAAAACGTTTTCTGCAAAGCGGGTTGTATGAACGAATGTCTGCCGCCGCAAATGACGCCAATGAACTGATAAAGCGTGAACTTGAGTTTACGTTATTGCTGGACGTCAACAAAAATAATGTTGTGGTGCAGGGAATAATCGATTGCTGCTTCACCGAAAATAACGAGTGGATCATTGTAGATTACAAAACAACGAGCACACGTGACAAAGATCCGAGGGATGTTGCGAGTTCATACCGTATGCAGCTGCAAATTTACGCGGATGCATTGCAAAAACTGTCCGGATTGCCGGTGAAAGAGACTTGGGTATATCTGTTGAGTGCGGGCGAGGCGTTCCGCGTGAGTCGGGAACAGGCATAAAGAAATCGGCGGCTGCGCTGACGCAAACGGCGGATTACATGGGGAGTTTTTTATAAAAAAACCATGCCGATTTGTTGACAACACGGAAAAAAATCCTTATAATAGAATAAATTGGTATGTGCTTTCGCAAGGTTTGCCTTGCACATACAGACTCAGGAGGCAGAAACATGGCAGAAGTTGTACAGCTTACTCTGGCAGGCAAAAAAGCTCTCGAAGATAAGCTTGAATATTTAAAAAATGTCCGCAGGGCGGAAATAACCGAGGAGATCGCTGTTGCGCGTTCATTCGGCGACTTAAGCGAAAATGCGGAATACGACGCCGCGAAAGACGCACAGGCTCATAATGAACTCGAGATTATGGAGCTTGAAGCGATGCTCAAAAACGTTGTGATCATTGATGAAACTCATAACGACGGCAAAACAGTCACAATGGGTTCGATCGTTCGCATTAAGTTCGTTGATTTGGGGTTTGAAGATGAATTTAAGATTGTCGGTTCTGCTGAGGCGGATATCGACGCAAAACCCAAGAGCATTTCAAACGACTCCCCTGTCGGCGCTGCGCTTTTGGGAAAATCGATTGACGAAATCACCAATGTAGAGGCTCCCGGCGGTCTTATGAAGGTTAAAATCATCTCGATCAGGAGATAAATTTTAACAGACAGGCTCACGTTACGATGATGGAGAATTAGTATAAATGGAAGAAAACAACATAATCAATATAGAAGAAAACAACACTGTCAACGCTGAAGAACTCCACGAGCTGCTTCAGATTCGCCGCGATAAGCTTGCGGCGCTTCAGGCTGCCGGAAAAAACCCGTTCGACATTGTAAAATTCGACCAAACCGATTTCAGCACGGACATAAAGGCAAACTACGAGGCATATGAGGGCAAAAAAGTCTCTGTTGCCGGCCGAATGATGTCAAAACGTGTTATGGGTAAGGCAAGTTTTGCAGGGCTTCGCGATGCGAAAGGCGATATTCAAGCCTATGTTCGCCGCGATGATATCGGCGAAGAATCATATTCCGATTTTAAAGCATATGACATTGGCGATATGCTCGGCATTACCGGATTTGTTTTCAAAACAAAAACAGGCGAAATCTCCATTCATGCGGAAACAGTCACTCTGCTTTCAAAATCATTAAGGCCTCTTCCGGAAAAATTCCATGGTCTTCGTGATACAGATTTGCGCTATCGCATGCGCTATGTTGACCTTATCATGAACCCCGAGGTTCGCACAACTTTCATTAAGCGCAGCCGAATTATTTCCGAAATTCGCAGATACTTGGATGAGCGCGGATTTTTGGAAGTTGAGACCCCTATTATCAACACCGTTGCAAGCGGTGCGAATGCGCGTCCCTTCATAAGCCATTATAATGCACTTGACTTGGACGTTTTTATGCGCATTGCAACCGAGCTTCCGCTCAAAATGTGCATCGTCGGCGGTTTGGAAAAGGTTTATGAGATAGGTCACCAGTTCCGCAACGAGGGCATGGATGCGACGCATAATCCCGAATATACAAGCATGGAGCTTTATCAGGCTTACACCGATTACCACGGAATGATGGAACTTGCCGAAAATCTGCTCTCCCACTGCGCGAAAACGATTCTCGGCACTACAAAAATTACGTATCAGGGCAAAGAAATTGACCTCACTCCCCCCTTCCGCCGTCAAACCATGAATGACGCGGTTCTTGAGCACACCGGTGTTGATTTCTATGCCTGCAGGGACGGCGCGGAGGCAATTGAAAAAGCAAAGTCCCTCGGCCTCGAAATTGAGGATAAAACTGCGCCCATCGGCAAGGTTCTTTTTGCGGCATTTGATGAATTTGTTGAGAGCAAGCTCATTCAGCCCACGTTTATTATTGATTATCCCGTTGAGGTTTCTCCGCTCACAAAGCGTAAACCTGATAATCCCGGGATCGTTGAACGCTTTGAGCTTTTCATTGCCGGCGCAGAGTATTGCAACGCTTTCAGCGAGCTGAACGACCCCATCGACCAGCGTGCGCGTTTCGAACAGCAGGCGCAGGAAAAAGCAAAGGGCGACGATGAGGCAATGCCCATTGATGAAAACTTCATCGCTGCACTTGAATACGGAATGCCCCCCACCGGCGGCATCGGTTTCGGCATCGACAGGATCATCATGCTCCTGACCGATTCCCCCACCATCAGGGACGTTCTGCTCTTCCCAACAATGAAGCCCATTGACTGATTCGACGCACGCCGCGCCGAGCATTTTAAAGCAATTCCGCAACAGTTGATTGAATCAATAAATCCCGCCCGAGGCAAAAGCTTCAGGCGGGATTTGTGCATTGACTATCGGTTTACTTGCAATTGACAGGTGATTGACGTCAAGGCGTCAATGCGCTCTGTTCCTTTTCATGTTATTGTAGCATTCCGAACAGTATTTTTTCAGTTTTCCCCTAACGGGATCGGGCTCGCGTTTGCGCTGTTTACAAATCGGACAAAGCAGCTGCGGGTCAATCCGAACTTGAGGCTGTTCGTTTGCCGTATTCGTTCTTCCGGCCGGCGGTGCAACATTTCGAGGGACTGCATCATCGGAAACGGGCAGCAAAATGCCGTATCCGACATTTGTTTTTGCACCGACGCCGAAATAACACAGCAGCATTCGGAACAGTTCCTGTTTATTCTCTGCGGAGATTTTAATACCGCTCGGGAGTGTTGCGGGATGCAGAATGAAACGGAACTCGAAGGTCACTTCGGGCAGAATCTTGATGATATGTATCGGATTCGGATTTTTCATCAGGTTTTTGTCCAAGGGGTAATGCGGCGTGATATAGTCCGCACCGAGAACCCTGCCGTCTTTGCTGCCTTTGGCAAGCACGGCATCAAGGAAGATATCGCTGCCTTCGAAAATATCCTTATCAAGCTCTTCTATGTCTTTGTCACAAATGCTTTCGTTTTCGAGTATTTTACTAAGGAAATCAATGACAGCGGGGCGTCGGTCCGCAAATGAACTTCGCAGAATACCTTTGACGCCCGATGAAGGGAGATAGGGCTGACCCGTGACATAGGAAAAGGAGAAGCCGCATTTAATGTCCGATGCCACAGCTCCGGAGCCGTGCGGATTGCCCGTTCCGATGAGCAAACCCGGGTAATCCGTTTTTAACCGGAATTTTTTGAAACTTTCGCCGAAATGTTCTTCAAGCTCTTGGCAGGCGGAAAAATCGCTGTCCTTGAATTTCTGCAAAAAGATCATTTCGTTTTTCTTTTTGACGTCTTCTTCAAATTGCTTTGAATTACCCGGGGTGAGCTGCTCATAATACAGCTTGTTGAATATAAGGTTGATGTTATTCACTTTCACCGTCACCTTTCTGGGCATTGTCCGAATTCTTTTCGGGCAGGAGTTTATAAAAATTCATTGCAAGCTTCAGCGCAACAGAAGCGTTTATGAACTTTTCGCGCACCTCCGACTGATCCTGACTGCACAACCACTTGAAAATCTCATCCGGTGTCAATATCTCTCCGTTGGAGATGATAAAATACATCGCCTGCAAAAGCTTTGGCCTGTCAGCAACGGCTTTGCCCTGCTGGGAAAAGAATGCGACTGCGGACTTGATGCTGCCCATGGTGACGGCTGCACCAAAGTTGGAGATCTGGCTTCGATAGGTGCGCTGAATGCATTTAACCCCGTTTTGTATTTCCGAAATGCCGCATTTTTCTATGGCATTGTAAGCTATACTTAACCATGAGTCTACCACACGCTTGTTCATTCCGCGCCTCCGTTCTGTGCCGCAGGCATGGGAATGATGCTGCACTTTGTGAAGCCCCTGCCGATGGAAGCGTTTCCGCCGAACTGAATGATGCTGTGTCGGGCGAAATCAAGCTCAAGATTCGGTTCGGGTGAAAGAATCAGGGTGAAGAAAACGCTCTTTGCAGGCACAACCTCTTCATACCAAAGGTTATTATCATCACCGACTTTGTTCCTTGCCGTAACAGGAAGAGGATAGCGGCTTGGGTCAAGCTCTTTTGCAATTGCAAATCTTTTGCCGAGGAATTGCCCGAGTTTTAAAAACTCAGCCTCTTCGGCGGAGGAAAGAATGCCCGTCGGCTCACCTTCAACTTTTATTTCAGCTTCGCTGCTGAAATTTGTTGTGACGAGAAAATTATTTTTCCCAAAATTCGGAAAACGCAGTTCATGGATTCCGAACGGATTGCAGTTGAAGCAGTCCAAAAGATACAGCATGTCGTTTAACGCGGGAACGGTCGCAGCAAGCACACTCGGATGAACCGAACCTGCAAGCCGAAGCGGACGCGCAATGAATTTTGCGTCAAAAAACTTGTACATTCCCCCGCCGTCCGCATCGTCCTTTGTTGACGGTTTGCCGAAAATCTTTTTAAGGCTATCGTTATCAAGATGTTCGGAAAAATACTCGCGCATCGCGCCCTTAATGCCGGATGAATGAACGGTTGGGTTGCCGTTCAAATCCTTTTGAACCTCGTTATCAATAATGTTATAGTTGCTTTCACCCGAGTCAACATGAAGGTCGGTCAGGCATTCCATCTTCAGAAGTGTGGTGTTCATACGTTATTTTCCTTTCTTTTTCCGATTATTGCAATATTCATGCCGATTTTTGTGAGGTTTGCCGTGCACGGAGCATTGGGTTCCGTGTCCGCTCCGCTGTCGGATTCGATGCAGGCTTTAAGAGCCGCTGCATCGCTTGATTTAAAGATGCTGCCGGCTGAAATGAGGTGATATACGTTCGCACCTTTGCTGACTTTACCTTTCAGCGATACGCTGTATGCACGGTGATCGCGCATTGCGAGTGCGGTAAAGAAACAGTGCGCATAAATGTCGGCTGTAAGTGAAGAGTCCCCGCGCAGATAAACCGTGTCGGGATAAATCAGCTCCGCAAGTGCATCGTTAATTGAATCCTCCTCTTCCGCAAAACGGACGGTAAAGGCCGTTCTTCCCTGCCCCATGAACACGACCGTGCTGCTCGGCAGAGTCACATCATCGCGCAGCGTTACATAGACGGAAAAAGCAAAACCGTCTTGCAGCTGATAACAGTCGCGCTTGAAGAAAGCGGATTTGTATTGCTTCTTTGAAATGCCGATGCGCTGAACTTTTTGAAAAAGCCAATGGGCGGGAATTTGGCTGCCGCTGTCAACATACATATAGCTGTTCGCGAGTCCGTTTTTGACTTTGAACGACTTACAGAAACCGCGCCGGATGCCGCTGTCACTGCCGTCAACCGAAAACGTGAACTCATCAAAAACAAAATCATCGGGCGAGAACGGTGCATAAGGGAAGCTTTCTCCGTTATCGGAATCGGCGGAGTAAACAAAATTCTTGAATTCGTCCGAATCGGAAATGCAGTGATCTCTCGGCGTCGGAACAAGTGCTTCAGCCTTTTTTGTGTCATAAATAAAGAGCGGAGAAAGCTTTTCAATTGCACCGAAATCCTGTTCGGAGCTTGAACCGATGTCGAAACCGCCTTTGCCGATGAGATTATCAACGGCAGCTTGCTCATTGACACTCAGATTGTATTTTCGGTCGGGCTTGAAAAGCCGACGCCCTTCGTATTCAAAATTGTACAGCAGAGCATATCGCAATGCTCCGAGCAGTGTTGATTGCGACGGCGTTTGTTCGCTTGATATAAAGCTTCTGCCGCCCGTGTCGAACGAAAAGGTTTTTTCATTGCCGAAAAAGTATGCTCCATGCGGAACAAAATCAGCACGATAGGTTTTGCTCAATCTCTTTCCCCCCTTTTTTCAATGTAAAATTTTGCAATGCGGAGAACAAACTCCATTGCACGAACCGCATTCGCTGCCGCATCGGACGCTTTACCGGCACTGTGTTCGGCTTCTTCGAAAACACGAATATCGGCGTTTGCAGTCAATCGACTGTAGAACGCGGGAAGCGTTTTATAAAGGTAGTCCGAATACTTGCCGTCAACATGTATCGACGAATCGAACATATTGCGGAACAATTCACGAACGGTTTCAAAGTCGGCTGCGGCCGCCAGCTTGTTGAAACCGATGAACAGCGGAGCAAAGGAACAGAATGCGTAAATCACCGAATGCAGCAAGCCTTCGTCAAAGCTTTTAGGCATGTCATCAAGAAAACTTGTGAATGCAGTCAATCCGTCAATGCCCTTCAGAACGAGGCACTCGCTCTGCCCGGAATGCTTCTGAAGCCGCACGGCAACGCAGTTTTTGCCGCATCTGTTCTTTGCGTAATCGAACAGCAAGTCTGCCGAATCATCAAGAGCTTCATAAAGCGGAAATTTGCTGTAGCATATGCTTATGCCGAGCGACAGGGACGGCACGGGGATTGGCTCTTCGCCCGGTTTCTTTTCGGCATTTGCCGCTTTGATCGCATCGATATATGTTTTGAACGATTTTTGAAACAAATCCTTTGCATCCCTTGCGAAGTGAAACACGGTTTCGCCGGACGAGCTTTCGGCGGGCAGCAGCGCAAGCAGGTCGTCGCCTCCGGAATAAATTGTAACGCCGCTGTAACGGTGAACAAGATCGGCCATTTCGCCGCAATACAGAACACAGGTTCTTGAAAAATTGCGCAGTTCATCTGCTTTAAGCGAGGCAATGATTTTGGAAACAGCATCCGCATCGCTGCGAACGACGGCATAGTAATCGTGTTTTTTCAGTTGCTCGCGAACTTTTCCGTCTTTTGATGTGTCCGCAATGTCCTCAGTGCTTCGAATGCTTGTGCGATCTTCGCCAAGCAGCGGCCAGTTTTCAAACCCTTGCGTAAGCGGCAGCTCGCGTATGCTGCGGTTGCTGACAGCCTTAACGATCTCGTTGCAGCTTTCAACCCGAATTATCGGCTGAAAAAGCTCAAGACTGTCCAGCGCAAGCCCGCTTTTAAGAATAGGGTTTTCGCCGTTCTCCTCATCAACATCGAATGCAGTGCAGGCGATAAGCATGTAACGGCGGAGATAATCATCCCCTTCCTTTTCCTTGAAACCGAATGTATCGGCAAGCAAACGGATTACGGAATTCCTTAAAGCGGAGAAATTCGTTACATCAAAATTCTTCGCGCGGAAAATGATATGGTCGGGAAATCTTCCCACTCCGTCCGAAACAATGACGTCCGCAGCCGCCGAATCCTCCTTTGTCCCCGCAGCGTTTTTATGATAATACGGAACGATAATGTCCTCTTCGGAAATGTTGAACTCCGAATGCTCCAAAAGATATTCGCATATCGACTTGGAAAGATAGGAGAACATGTAACTCGCGGCCCAAAGTGCGCCGGTGGATTCGGCAAGGCCGATGGTTTTGAATACCGGACCCAATGTGACTGCAATGTATTTTACTTTACTCATATATTCACCTCCTTATTTAAGTGCGCAGAACGGGACGAAGCTTGAGCTTCTTCGCGAGATCAACATCCGGGTTGATTAAATCGACAATCCCGTATCCGCCGCCTTTGTCACTTGTTTTATCGTTGAAATCCTTCGCAAACGCATCAAGGAACATCTTCAGTGCTTCATCGCCCGAATTTGCTCCCGGTGCAAGCTCTTCCGCTGTCGGGGTTTTTATCATGCGGTTTTTGCATTCTTGCTTGAGATAGTTGAGCTTTTGGTCACTTGTCGCCTTACTGTCATATTCCTCCTCTTGTTTCTTTTTCAAAATATAAAATTCGGAACCGAAGATCTTATCCGGCATTTTCTGCGGAAGAATGAAGACAAACTTTCCGATGGGTTTGAACAGCAGCGGCGACGGGAAACGCTCGATTCCTTCCGCGCTGTGGGTGTAAATATCGTAGACGGGTGTATGCGCATTGGGAGCGCGACAGAATCTGGAGTTTTCGTTTGTGCCCAAAAGCCCGCGCACATAGCGATATCGGACATTGTTGCCATAAGGATGAAGGTGTTCACCCCGGGTTGCTTCGTTATAAACATTGCGAAGCACTTGTTGCTTAACAAATGCCTTGTCGTTGGCAAGCGGATTTTTTTCCCGCTGAAAGTAACGGAAGACAAAACCGCGGACGTAATTACCCTCACCGCGGTTAAAGCCGCTTCTCAAAAATGCAGAGAGGACCCAAACGGCATCAAGCAGGGCGTCGGCATTGACATTACCGTCGAGCTTGCAGTAATAGGCATTCGGGCAGTATTTCCCAACGAGGTCAAATCCCTTGGGTGCATTGGGTTCGGTGCTGATATCAACCGTAAACGAACCGAATCCTTTCCGCTGTCGTGTTCCGAAATTATGCATCATGAAAAAACCGCGAATGTGTTCGTCAATCAATGTCAGCAGTTCCGGAATGAAGCAGCGAATCGTGAGTGTCAACCCGTCTTTATAAAGGAGTGACTCTTTAAAGGTTTCCCGAATTGTATCCTGAATATTATTTCCTGATGCCATATTTCCGAAATAGTTTTTGTGTATTTCGTGTAAATTTGTATTCGGCGGGCGGTGTTCGGCTCTTGCAATGGCTCTTTCAATCGATTGCGTTCTTTCGACTTGTTCGCTGTTCGGTGTGATCCGCATCATGTAATCAAAACTTTGCTGTGAACCGTCTCCGACAAACCATTTCTTCCATCTGCCGTCCCCGAATCGGTCATCTTTCTCCAATTGTTCAATCAAGAACCTGTCCAATTTCGGCTTGACTTCCGTTGCGCGCAAACAGGCGTGCGGTTCGGAATGCTGAAAATGGATAAGCGGTGTGTGTTGAACCAATTTGTACTCTTTTTGCCAATCATTCATTGGATCCGTGTTCTCCTTTCAAAATTAAAAGTCATTAAAGTTTGTTGAATTTCGCTGAAAAGTGTTTTCAATGCCTGCGACGGTATATTATTTGGAAAACAGATATTACTCCGACTGAGAATGCGACTGCGACACCAAACAAAGCCAGAACATGCCAAACGCAACCTTTAGATTTTTGCACGACATCTGCTCCGTCGGCAAAAAAACCGGCCAGCGAAAGAAACAGCGCAATCACAGCCAAAATCGTTGCCCATTTGTTAAAGTCCGTATCCAAGGCCGTGTTTGCGGCGGAATACAGCGCGTCAAGCTGATTTTGCAATGCTTCACGCTGCTTGTCCACAAAAAGGAATTCGCGGAGCATTCCGTACAACTCGCAGCCCTGCTCCTGTGCGGTGACCTCAAACAGGTTAAGCTGACTCTGGAAAGCAACAAAGCGTTCCTGAAGCTTGTTCAGGGCAATAATGTTTTGTATACTGATTTTCTTCTTTGGGTTCTTAATATGCGCGGAAAGCAGCGCAGCATCCGCCTGGAATTTAATCAGCGAGGCGCGCTGAACAAGTGCGAAACATGCAAGCCGCGTGTATTGAGTCAAAAAAGGCAGGATTACCGGAGCATAGACGGATTCGGAAGTGACGCAGACGAGACTGTAATTTGTGACAGCCTGCAAGGTGCCGTAACTCAGCCAGCGCTTGTAAACATGTGCCGAAAGCAGCTCTTTTCGCATTTCGGCAGTCGGACAGCTTACGTTGCCTTCCGTGTCGATAAACACAAACTCATATAAGGAATTTGCGGTTTTATCATCGTGAAGATAGTTGAATTCTCCCAAAACGTTTGCGGCAGTGTAAAACTTCGCCGTTTTCGTGTCGGCAACGCAGCAGCAAACGAACATCCTGTCGTCCAATGCGGGGCTGATAAGAAACTTTGAGTTTGTGCCGCGCTTGGAAGAAAAAGTTTTTTCTTCATTTTTTTTACCGGATGAATCGCCCGATTTGCCGGAGGCTTTTTCGGGAGCGGAAGAATAATTCAGAACATCGGTGATAAAGTTTGCAACATGCGTGAGGGACAGGTATTCAAAAAGCATTTCCGTGTTTCGGCATTTGTAAACAAAATCCTTGAAATTATCCGAAAAACGTTCGATTTTAGGCGACCCGTCCGCATTCCTGCCCGCTGTAAACTCAAAGTCAAAGCTGTCGGCACAAAGCGAAAAATATCTTTCGGGATCGGGAACGGGCAGCAGCGGAAGATTGATCCTTCGGCCGTATTCGTTGATGGCCTTAACGGATTCAATGTTTGCCTGACTCGTTTTTCCGTCCTTTGCAAGGCCGTGATTTTCGCATTCAAGCATAAATATGCCGATTCCGGTGTTGAAAAGAATAACACGCACTGCATTTACATGCAGATCATATGTGATATTGCGCGTGATATAATAATGCGCCTGCAGCTTTTTGTCCCTGCCTTCCGGACGGAATTCAAATGTGTGTGAAATTTCCGAATGCGAGTTGTTATTCAAAGAGGTATACAGCGCATTGCGCATTGCAGGGTTGAAATACTGATATTCCTGATATGCAAGCCGGATATTTTCAAGCTCGGCATCTTCCTTATCGCCGTCAAGCGCGGTCACTGTCCGCAAAATTTTGTCAACATCCAAACATGCGCAGCCTTTTGCAGAGGAATTCTTTTTGCGTTTTGACAGAAGGTTAAACGGAAACTTCCGCTTGCCGTTTTCGGAGCAGCATTCGTCACTGTACCACATACCGTTTTCTTTAAAGTATTCTACAACGGATTCAAAGTCAAATTCGGTTTTTCCGCGTGGATCTTCGATATTGAACGGAAACATGAATGTGTGGTAACTGTATACGGACGATTTCTTCCTGTCCAACAGCTCAACGGCCTTTGCTTCAATGTCGTAATTCGGAGAAGCACCGACAGCATCTGCGATAAACGGCGAGAAAAGCGTGTGAAAACTATAGTTCAGTTTCGGTCTTTTTCGTCTTTCCGACTCCTCTTGGATTTTCTTAAGCACGTTAATATCGTACGGAAGAAAATCGGTGTTGTTCGGGAGCATTGAAAAACGGTTGGCAAAATAATAATTTGAGTTCATGCAAACAACAAATACTCCTTACAGTTTCATCACAAATTACAATTAAAAGGTTCATTCTTAATCGGATACACTAAACTGTATATATCTTATCGCAGAGTGCGAATTTTGTCAAGACCTTTCGAAAACTTTGGTTTAAAGCTGAAATCAAAAAAGTTATCCGCAGTTTGGGCGCAAATGCGGATAACCCTTTGTGTGAAGAATCCCTGAAAAAACTTTAAATCAAAGATTTCCTGAAATGTTAACTTGATAATTAAGGAAGCTCCGATATAAGGCTTATTTTGCGGAAGAAGCCAACAGATTTAAGCTTTTTTTCGCAAAAAGTCGGATTACTCGGAGGTTCGTTGATTCAACCGGGGACGGTCGATTATCAATCCCTTTTTGCCCGTGCGGCGGCTGCTGCACCGCCGGCAAGCAACAGGATTCCGACAGCGGAAAGCCCAACGGTGCCGGTTGCGGGAACGGGTGCGGGGGTCGGCGTTGGATTCGCGGGAGTGTCCGTGGGCGCGACCGTAGTTTCGGGCGCCTTGCAAAATCTTGCGGTCAGGCTGCATTCGGAGTCTGTGGAGAAAGTGAATTCGGCGGATTCGGAGAGCTTTTCACCGCCGGAGCCGTACCAGCCGTCAAAGGCAAAGCCCTCGGCGGGAACGGCGCTCAGAACGGCTTGGGCGGAAAGGGATTCCTGAAAATTACCGTAGTCGTCAACATAGGGGGTCCTTTGTCCGTTGAAAACAGCGCCGATGAACCCGCTGCCGTCCGTTTCAATTGAGAGGCTGCCGTCAACATAGCTTGACGGAATGCGCAGAGCGGTGAGCTGCGTGTTCGAACAATCAAGGAGGTTGATGTCGCAATCGTCGTTTAAAAGAAGTTCGGTCACGGCATTACCGGAGCAGTCGAAATCCACAAGTCCGCTGAATGCGCGCAGATCGAGACAACCGGAAAATGCGTTGTCTGCAATATGCAGAACGAGCATATTTTCGGATTCCGCAACAACGTTGGGAAGCGAGTCGAAGCCGCAGCCGTTGGCGCGGAAACTGCATAAATCGTCCGCCTTGAGGCTGAGCGTGTCGGCAGTTGTGCCGCTCATGGCGATGCTGCCAAATTCCCCGCGGGAGGAGAGCTCAAGCTTTTTAATCGAGCCGAGATTTTCAACGTTGATATTGCATGCGGATATCGAAAGCTCCGTGAAGCTGTTGTCGTTGAGATAGATCTCATCAAGCTGATTAAACAGCGAACCGTCGAATGAGGTCAGCCCCATGCGCCCAAGGTCAAGCACCGTAACCTCGGGATGGTTATAAACGCATTGCTCCACGGTGGCTTGGCTCATGGGGCAGCCGGCAAGGGCGATTGTGGTCATGCTGCCTGAAGAGGTAAGGTCGATTTCGGAAACGTTCGTGCCGCAAATCGAAAGAACGGAAAGCATGGAGCAGCCCGAAATGTCGAGTTCATTGAGCGGGCAGTTGTCCGCATTCAGAATTTGCAGCGAGGTGCATCCGGAAAGGTCAACGGCGGAAACATCCGCATTATAGCAGGCGAATTCCGCAAGCATCGGATTGTGGCTCAGGTCAATTTCGGAGATGCGGTTGCTGTTCGGCATTTCCCAATCTTGATTTTCGCAGCGAAGGCTTTGCAGCTCCGAAAGCATGGAAACGTCCAGCGCGGTGAGGCTGTTGTTGGAGCAGTCAATCTCCGTAATATGGGGATTGGAGCTGAAATCGAGACTCTCAAGCCCGTTGCCGCTCAGCGCAAGCGCGCCGAGCTCGGAAAGCCCCGAAAGGTCGATCTGCCGGAGGTCTTTGTTGTAGCAAACCCAGAGAAAATAAAGGCTGCTGCATCCGGAAAGGTCGATGGACTTAAGCTCATCATAAAATGCGGAAACCAGAAACAGATTCGGACAGTTGGAAACGTCCAGTCGTTCGACACAGGTGCTGACGAGGCTCACGCTCCCGAGCATTTCGCAGCCGGAAAGGTCAAGTTCCCCCACCGGCCCGACTTCATCGGCAACGTTGCTCTGAATGGCAAGATGAGACGAAAAGTCCGCATCAAATATGGAGAGCCTGCCGTCCTCCGTCCATCCGACGGAAATCCATGTTTCGGGATCGTTCGCATCATAGTCCGCCCAAAGCTTCGTGCCGTTTTTAACGCCGTTGGAATCGGCAGTTTCAAGAAAGCTCAGCGCGGCGTTAAGGTCGTGTTCGTTATAGAATTCGGAGTTTGCGGAAGGCTTTTTGGCGGAAAGTTTGGGCGCGGTGCGGTTTGCCGTGCGTCGCGCGGCACTTTCGTAAAGGCAGGGGAGCTGTTCGGTCGCCGAATAAGCAGGCTCTGCGGCAATGCTGCCGTGCTTTGCGGAGAGCAAAGGAAAAACGGCTGCAATGAGGGCGACGGCCGCCGCTAAAAGGGCGGCGGGAAGGCGGGCCTTTTTGTTCATAACGATAATCCTCTTTGTTAATTTGCAAACGCCATATGTTTGAAAAAAATAAAACATACGAGTGGTTGCTAATACAAATATACTCCGTTTAGGCAAAAAAGTCAATAGCAATTTTAATCTTTTTATGTTATTATTCTAATCAAACAGTTCGGACTGTGAATTTGGAGGAGGAGAGGAAAGCAAATGATTTATCGCGAGCCGATACCGTTGCTCGAAGCGTTTCATTTTTTTCGTGCGCAAAAATTCGGATTTTCGTTGAAGGATTATCTTGATAATCTGATTAAGCGGCATCCGACGCATGAAAAGGAGTTTGATGAATATTTTGTGCATTTGTTTGCGGTTTACGAGGCGCTTGCGGGAGCAACGGTCGATGATGAAATGACGGACGTGCTTTTCGGTCCGCTTTCAACAAAGGGTCGCAGAGCTTCAAATCGCGGCCGCGGAGACTGCATTGCGGAGCTGTTGATTGAAGAGGTAAGCGTGTTCTGCCGTGAAGACCCGTTTGCCGTCATTCGCGGCAGACCCGAAAATGTGCTTTGGCAGCGCATTGCGGCGGCGGTTTGCGGTGATGCGGAGGAGGATAAACTTGACAACGGGGACGCCGAAGACCTCGGTTGTTACAACACGGTCGAGAGCGTGCTGCGCATGATCAACGGGTCAAAACTGTCACGCCGTTCCAAGCTTGACCTTATCGATTTAACTTTAACACGCGATAAATACATCGATGCTTTTGAGGCTGCTTTGACGTCGGCAGCACGAACCTTTTCGGAAAACAGAGCGTTGTGGCTGCCGCTTATAAGTGTGTTTGCGGACTCATATTCGAATGAAGGCGGAGAGGAGAAGATTCTCGACGAGTTGCTGCATTTTTCGGACGAAAGGGTTAAGGATATTGTAATTTACCCGAGTGTGGTTTCGTTTTCGTCCTACTATATAGATGTTGACGCGGAAAGCGGGCTTTGCAGCGTTGATCTCGGCGTTTTATACAGGCATTTTGTTGAAATAAGCAGGCAGCAGTTCAACTCCGCAGCCGAGGTGTCGCGGATTATGAGCTATCTCGGCGATCAGACGAAATTCAATATTTTTTCGGAAATCGCAAAAAAGCCTGCCTACGGACGCGAGCTTGCGAAGCGGGTTGGCCTTGCCCCGTGTACCGTTTCACAGTATCTGACAAGCCTTAACGGCACGGGGCTGCTGGATTCCCATGCCGTCGGCAAAAAAATAATCTATTCCGTGAACAGGCAGCGCGTGGATTCGTTTATTGCGGAGCTGCAAAAAATACTTCACGGCGAAACGGAGTGACGGGATTTTACAGCGCGAAAGCGTTCAACGCCCGTTCAAAATTTCCGAAAAGCTCCGAGTTAAAGTCCGTTTCGCAAAAAACGGATTATTCGGATGTTTCCTTAAAAACGAATATCAAAAACAAAAAAGTTATCCTCAATTTATGATTAAAATGCGGATAACTTTTGCTCAGAATCGAATCGGTGCCGAAAAACGGCACAAGGTTTCGGGTTTCGAACGAAATAAAATCTGAATGCTTACAGTTTTATCAGCTCATATTCCTTGCTGCCGAACCCCAACTCCGCTGCGGCATCAATCGTGTGTGCGCCGTTGCGGCTTTCAATGCGCTCAAGCAAATGATCCCTGCCGGGGTCGTCAGAGGCATAAACAAGGTCAAGACATGCGCGGTCGACAGCTATCGGGTCAAGTGATGCAAGAATTCCGATATCTGCCATGCAGGGATCTTCCGCAACGGAACAGCAATCGCAGTCAACGGACATATTCTTCATGACGTTGATAAAAACCATATTGCCGTTGAAATGACGCACGACAGCTTCCGCCGCGTCGGCCATGGATTCAAGAAACGAGTCGTGGTCGCCTGTCCAAATCTTCTCCGGCTCGCCTGCACCGTGGATATATGCCTTGCCGTAGGAGGAGGCGCAGCCGATAGAAAGCTGCTTCAGCGCGCCGCCGAACCCGCCCATTGGATGCCCCTTGAAATGGGAAAGCACAAGCATGGAGTCATAGTTAAGCATGTTTTTGCCGACCTGAACCTTTTTGATGCGCTTGCCGTTCGGAATCAAAAGCTCGGCATCCGGCCCTTCCGCATCCATAATGTCAACGGTGAAATGCTTGCTCCAACCGTGTTTTTCCATGGTTTCACGGTGTTTTTCGGTTGTGTTGCGTCCGCCGTCGTAGGCGGTGTTGCATTCAACCACGGTTCCGTGCACAACGTTGACGACAGGCTGCCAAAATTCCGGTTTCAAAAAGTTTTGATTGCCGGGTTCGCCCGAATGCAGTTTTACGGCAACTTTGCCGGGAAGAATTCCGCCGGGCAGGTCATTCGATGCCGCATGAAAAAGCTCAACCACCTTTTCAGCTGTGATTTCGGAAGAAAAAAACACTTTTGATTTCATTTACGAGACTCCTTACAATGGATAAATTAAAAACTGATTGGCAATAACTTCATCCGCTTCCTACTGTCCTATTCCGCATTTTCAAATTTATTCCGCATGAATGCTTGCCTTGTAGCGGTTCAGCTTGACTGCATCGTCAATCTCAAGATCGTTTGTGCCGCTGAGTGACTCAAGGTGATGCGTGAATTCGTGCCGCAAGATGTGCCGAACCTCGGCCTTCAGCTTTTCGTCCGGTAAATTCCCGTAACTGCGCAAAATCGAACCGCCGTACAACACAATGCTCCGTCCCATCTGCGGCGAGTTCCTGTATTCACCCAACACAAGCAGCGGTTTTTTCGGATCGGATTGCGGGTGCGCTTTTGTAATCGGAGAAAGTATGATTCCTCCGTTCAGCTCACGGTAAAATACCTGCGGAAGCTCCTCCGCCGCTTCATCGGCAAATATGCGCAGCTTGTCCAATCGTTCGGAATAGGTCGGTGTGCGCTTTGCCGCACATGCTTGCGGCGCAGCTGAAGAAATGTTCGGATTAAAAACCTTCTCTCCCGAACAGGTTTGCGGCGCGGCGGAAAAAACATTGACATTTATGTATTTTTGCTCCAAAGCTATTCCTCCGTTTCCTCTCAGCATCGGAACCGGCACTGCACGCAAATTTGTAAATCACTTGCGGATTGCACTGCCCAATGACGGTTCCCGATTGCATTGTACATCATATTTAAGAATATTTCAAGTGAAAACGAAGGGCAATCCGGTTTGGTTCGAACGCCGCAATACAGACAAAATTAATATATTATCGCAGCGGAACATAAAAATGTACAGCAGCGTTTTATCATATCGAATTGAATATGCCTCAATGAAGGAATAAAGCTGCCCGAAATATAAAAAAATGGATAAATACACAATAAACGAAGTCAATATTTGTAGTGAACAGAAAGAATGACGCTGAATGTCATATGTTGCTTTTTTTGACGGATAAAGGTATAATATAACCGATTAAAGGGCAATTGCAGAATGCTGCAATGAAATTGTCCGCACTGAGAGGTAAAAAATTTGAACAGATTATCCAAAGAGCTTGCAGCGGCGGTTGCAAAAAGTGACAGAGAGAACGGAAACGACTGGCTGCCGTTTTGGATGCATTCATTTGACACGGCGGGCATTATGGAAAAACTCGCACAAAAGAGATTGCCGGAAAGCATTTCGGATTACCTTTGCGCTGAATGCGGCGGCAGGGAAAAACTCTTTTCAACACTTAAGTTTTGTGCGCTTGTGCATGACATCGGAAAGGTCACCGTCGTTTTTCAGTCACGTATACGTGACGCGGTTGAGTTCTCCCCCTTTGCGGAATACGTTGATCTTCCGAAATCGGGCAGTTTTGAAAGGATTTCCGAAACGCCCCATGCGCTTGCAAGCGAGGCGATACTTTTAAAATTCGGCTGTTTGAGAGGAATTGCTTCAATCGCGGGGGCGCATCACGGAAAGCCGACGGCGCTTACGGCGGATGTTTGCAATCAAATTGAAGGGGGATACAAAAACCCCGATAATTTCTACGGACGCGGAATGAAATACAAATCTCTCTTTGACTCACTTTGGAAGGAATGGCTCGATTATTCACTTGAAAGCGCTGGTTTTTCTGATTTGAGCGCGCTTCCCGATATATCGGTTCCGGCGCAGGTGGTTATTTCCGGAATGCTGATAACGGCGGACTGGATCGCAAGCAACACAACATATTTTCCGCTCATATCGGCGGATGAGCAGGGTCAATTCAGCGACTACCCCGAGCGAACGGAGGCGGCGTGGAACAAAATTCACTTCACTGATATATGGAACTCAACGGCGCGCTTCGGACTGGATGACGAAGCATTTAAAGAACGATTCGGATTTTTGCCGAACCCGACGCAGGCGGATATCATTTCAACCGCAACGGATGCAGAGTCCTCGGGAATCTACATAATCGAAGCCCCTATGGGATTGGGAAAGACGGAAGCGGCACTTGCACTTTCGGAAATACTTGCCGCAAGAGCCGGCGCAGGCGGTATGTTCTTCGGAATGCCGACGCAGGCAACTTCAAACGGAATTTTTCCGCGGCTTGAAAAATGGGCAGGCGGGTTGGCGGAGGATGAGCAAACCCTTTTGGCGATAAAGCTTGCGCACGGCAATGCCGCTCTGAATGAGGACTATCGGGAGCTGTTCACCGGGCACAGCAATTTGAACATCGAGTCGGACAGCGGACTCATTGTGCACGACTGGTTTTCGGGAAGAAAGCAAACCCTGCTTTCGGATTTTGTTATCGGAACGGTCGATCAGCTGCTGATGGCGGCACTGAAGCAAAAGCATGTGATGCTGAAACACTTCGGTCTTTCCGGAAAAGTGGTCGTTGTTGACGAATGTCACGCTTACGACGCCTATATGAGCAAATATCTTGATATGGCGATACAATGGCTTGGAATTTATAAAGTTCCGGTGATTATTCTTTCGGCAACGCTTCCGGCGAAACGTCGTGCGGAGCTTGTTGAGGCGTATGTCGGACGGGGACTAAAGTGCATCGATGACGCGTGGAAGAGCAGCCTTGCTTATCCCCTGCTGACGTACACGGAGAAGAATTTTGTAAAGCAGAAGGCGCTTTCCTTTAGCGGTGAACAAAAGGAAATCTCCGTTAAAACGATTTACCGCGATGAAGTAACTGCGCGGGCAGGCTATGCCGCCGAACGCGGCGGGTGTGTGGGCGTGATAGTCAATACCGTGCGAAAAGCACAGGAAATTGCGGCTGAATTGCAGTCCGCTTTCCCGAAAGCCGAAGTTATTATCATGCATGCGCAGTTCATAATGACGGATCGTGCGAAGCGCGAGGAGCAGATACTTAAGCGTGTGGGCAAACACTCCACCCCGGAAAGCAGACACGGACTGATAATTGTCGGAACGCAGGTGCTTGAACAATCGCTTGACCTTGATTTTGATCTTATGATAACGGAACTTTGCCCGATGGATTTGCTTTTGCAGCGCACAGGCAGGCTGCACCGACATAACAGGGTTCGTCCGCAGGGACTGGAAACGGCAAGCTGCTTTGTTCTTGATGAAACGGATGACAGTTTTGATTCGGGAAGTGCGGCGATTTACGGTGAATGGCTGTTGATGCGGACGCGGGCATTGCTGCCGAACAAATTGACGATTCCGAGCGATATTCCGCTGCTCGTTCAGCGTGTATACGATGAAAACGATGACCGAATGCTTGGAGAGCTGACCGAGGGGATGGAAAGTGCGCAAGAAGAATACGTGAAAAAAACAAAGAAAAAAGAGCGCAATGCATGCAATTGGTTGATTGGAAAACCGTCCGAAAGAAAGGGGAAATCGCTTGACGGCTGGCTGGATAACGCCATTGGCTTAAGCAGCGAACAGGCCGGCGAAAGAGCCGTGCGTGACGGAGACCCATCGATTGACGTAATTGCACTTATGCGCGATGCGGAAGGGCAGATACACACCGTTTCGGATGAATGCGAGCGGGTCATACCGGCGGACAGGCCGCCCTCAAGGGAGGAGGCGTTGCTCATTGCGCGGCAGAAGCTCCGCCTTCCTGGATTTTTCGGCCGACGGTGGAATATCGACAGCACGATTACGCAGCTTGAGAGTGAAACCAAAAGCAATTTTTCCGCATGGCAGGATTCGGCGCTGCTGAAGGAGGAGCTTGTTCTGCTTTTCGATAATGAGCTGAATGCGGTGCTTGGCGAAGTGCGGCTGCATTATGATATAAAAACCGGATTAACATACGAAAAGGAGTGAAATGATGAAGGAAATCGAATTCAATCTGCTTGACGAAAAATGGATACTTGCGCGGAAAAGCGACTGCACCGTTGATGAGCTTTCACTGACGGATGCGCTGCTGAAGGCTCATGAATACGTTGAGCTTGCGGGCGAGCTGCCGACGCAGGATGTTGCGGTGCTCCGACTGATGCTTGCGGTTTTGCACACTGTTTTTTCAAGATACTCACCGGACGGCGAGGAGTGGCCGCTCGAAGAGCCGGAGGATGCGGAGGAACGCTGGAAGGAGCTTTGGACCGCCGGTCGGCTGCCCGAAAAGCCGATAAGGGATTACCTTGAGTCCGTACACGAAAGGTTTTGGATTTTTCATCCGGAAAGGCCGTTTTATCAGGCGTTATCGGTAAACACGGATGAAACAGCGTCCGTTTTCTCTGCGAGCAAACTCAACAGCGCTATAGCCGAAAGCAACAATAAACCGCGTCTGTTCGCGGCGCGTTCGGGAGAGGAAAAGGAACGGCTAACAAATTCGGAAGCTGCAAGGTGGCTTTTGCACGTTAATGCATTCGACGATTCTTCAAACGAGAGAGGCAAAAGCAAAAAAATCAATGCCTCATCCGGAAAGAAATTAGCGGGAATCGGATGGCTTGGAAACCTTGGAATTATTGCAGTACACGGCAAGAATTTGTTTGAGGATCTTTTGCTGAATTATATAGCTTTGAATTACGGCGGTAACAGCGTTTGGGAAGAGGAGAAGCCAATTTGGGAGGAGAAAGTCCGCAGCAGGCCAAGAGTTGAAATCGCCATGCCGGATAACCTTGCGGCGCTTTACACTCTTCAGTCAAGGCGAGTAATGTTGGTTCGCAGTGAGGGCTTTGTTACGGCGTACAGAATATGCGGCGGAGATTTCTTCACAAGCGAAAATGCTTTTTTGGAGCCAATGACGATTTGGCGGGTCGATCGTGAAGCCTCAAAAGGTGGCAATGAGGTATGTAAGCCGAAAGCGCACAATTACGCAGCGCAGATGTGGCGAGAGTTTTCCGTCTGCTTCGATTTCGGTGACGGAAATCATACCCCGGGAATCGTTGGATGGATCAACTATATAAAAAAAGAGGGACTTATTGACAAAACGAGATTGATAAGCTTCCGAATCTGTTCCGTTCAATATGATACCATGAAGAGCTGCTACACAAACATCCTCTCCGACTCCCTGACATTCCACACGGATCTTATCACAGAGGTTGGAGAACATTGGCGGGACAAAATCGAAACCGAAATCCAAAACTGCGGTGAAACTGCCAAGGAAGTTAAAAACCTTGCCGTCAATATTGAAATCGCAGCCGGCGCGGACGATGAATCTGCAAAGAAATGCGCTGCCGTTGCACGCGCACAGGAGCAGTTCTATTATGAAATTGATGCGCCGTTCAGAAGCTGGCTTGAGTCGATCGATCCGACTTGGGCGATCAGCTCGGAGCAGGAGCGCGCAGCCATCCGAAGGTGGCGCGAAACAGCAAAACGAATCGCATTGCGCATCGGTCAAGAGCTTGTTGAATCGGCGGGCACGGCGGCAATTGTCGGCCGTGCGGTAAAGGATAAGAATGATAAAGAAAGGTATTATTCCGCTCCCGACGCCTATCGTTACTTTAAGGTCAAATTGAATGAAATTTATCCGAAGGAGGAGAACAATGACTGAAAAAGAAAGAAGAATCACCGCTTTTATGAAGCGAAAACTCGAGCGGCTCAGAACGCTGCCCGAGAATCAGTGCCGAGCGGAGCTTGCCGAACTGCGGCACGGAATCGGACACGCCCCCGGGGAGCTTCCCGCAATTTGGGGAGCATTCCTGACCGATCTTCCGGAGGAGTTTTATCGGAATGACGGTAACGCTTCGCCGGGGGAATGGGCGGTTTACACCGCATTGACCATGTTTGCACTGCATCAGCAGGGGCATGATTTCAGGTCCGAATGGATGAATGAGGACGGAATGAAATTCGGGGCTTCGGTGCGAAAACTTGCCAAGGACGAGGATGAGCTGAAGCGCATACGCGCCAGATTCAACAAGATCGCAACGGCATCGGATCTGCCCGAGCTCAACCACCACCTGCGCGGCGTGATAAATCTTCTCAGCGGCAACGGTATAAAACTTGACTATGCGGATCTTGCCGTTGACCTGTATAATTACAGCTATGCGGAAGGAAGAACAAAAGTAAGGCTCAAATGGGGACAGGATTTCTGCCGCCAAATAAAAAATGATGAAAACTAATGTGGAAAGGAAACAAAACTATGAAAAACAGATGCTATCTTGATGTACACGTACTCCAAACCGTTCCGCCGAGCTGCGTCAACCGCGACGACACCGGCAGCCCGAAAACGGCGATTTACGGCGGCACGACCCGTGCGCGCGTTTCCTCACAGGCGTGGAAACATGCAATGCGCGAAATGTTCCGCGAAGAACTCATTGAACCGGATATGCTCGGGGCGAGAACAAAGAACGTTATAAGCATGGTTGCGGAGGAGATTCTGAAACTGAACCCCGATGCGAAAGCGGCGGAACTTGCAGAAAAAGTGCTTACAAGCGCCGGCGTGAAATTTAAAGACGATAAGAAAGGTGAAACAAAGGATAAAAAGGCGGAAGCACTCTTTTTCATGAGTGCGGCACAGGCAAAAGCACTTGCCGAGATCGCAGTTTCCGAAGGCACGGCTGATAAGGATGCCTGCAAAAAAGCCCTCAAGGACAACCCCTCCGTTGATATCGCGCTTTTCGGGCGAATGGTTGCTTCCGAAGCAACTTTGAATTGCGACGCCTCCGCGCAGGTTGCGCACAGCATTTCAACCCACACCGTGCAGAACGAATACGATTATTTCACCGCCGTTGACGATCTTGCTCCGGAGGATAATACCGGCGCGGGTCACCTCGGAACGGTGGAGTTCAACTCCTCAACGCTCTATCGCTATGCAACGGTCAACCTTGTTGAGCTTTCGAATGCCCTCGGGAAACAGGTCACGGCGGAGACAGCGGCAAAATTTGTTGAAGCGTTTGTTCGCTCAATGCCCACGGGCAAACAAAACACCTTTGCAAACCGCACTCTTCCGAGCATGGTCTATGTCACAATTCGACGCGATCAGCCCGTTAACCTTTGCGGTGCGTTTGAAAAGCCCGTTTCGGCAAAGAACGGCGGTTATTCGGAGGAATCCGAAGAAAAGTTTGTTGAATACGCAAACAAGGTTTACGATAAGTACGCCTCCGCGCCCGATCGTGCATTTGCAGTCGGTGAAGCCGTCGGAGAGCTTGCGGAATGCATGAGCCTCGACAGACTGCTTGGGTCGGTTGCGGAGTGCGTTAAGGAATATCTCGGCGAGAGCGAGGGCATGTAATGGCTGTTTTGCTTCTTCGGCTTTCCTCTCCGCTGCAGGCGTGGGGAACCGAAAATTCAAAATTTGAGATCCGAAAAACGGGAAGGGAACCGTCCAAAAGCGGCATTGTGGGCTTGCTTGCAGCGGCACTCGGCATTCGGCGGAACGAGCCGGAAAAGCTCCGCGAGCTGAATGCGCTGCGAATCGGCGTCCGCATTGACCGCGCGGGAAAGCTCCTTCGGGATTTCCATATGGCGCATGCAGAAAAGACTTCATATCTTACCGAACGTTATTATCTTTCGGATGCCGTCTTCCTTGTCGGATTGGAGGGAGAACGGGAGCTTTTGGAGCGCATTGAATTCGCGTTGTCGCATCCGGTGTTTCCGCTGTTTTTGGGCAGGCGTTCCTGCCCTCCGACGCTGCCGATCGTTCTTGACGACATTAAGGAGGACGGGCTGATTAAGGTGCTGCGGACGTATCCGACGCTTGACGATTCCTCCAAAAAGAAGTACAATATGACAGCGCACATATATGCGGATTATTCGGAAGATGATGAGCAGAATTCGGATGCGGACGAACCGAGAGTGATCGGACGTGAAGCGCGGCGTGACCTTGCGGTTTCGTTTGACCCGCGCTGCCGTAAACATACCTATCGCACTGTTGCGGCGTATGAATCCGTTAACAAGGCGGAGAAGGATACGGACGCAGCGGAGCATGACGCGTTTGCAGAATTGGAGGACGCAGATGTATCTTTCGAGAATCAAGCTTAACACACAGAAACGCGAAACAATGAAAGCACTTGTTAATCCGCAGCAGATTCACGGTGCGATTGAAGTTTTGAACGGAGAACCGTCCGAAGCTTCCGATGCCGCGGATGAAAAAAATCGTGCGCGCAGTCTTTGGCGCATAGACACGCTCGGCGGGGAGATGTATCTGCTCGTTTTGACGCAGGACAGGCCAAAGCTGTCCCGTGCGGCGGAGCAGCTGGGTTACGGCGGAATTACCGTTGAAACAAAATCATACGATCCCCTGCTTGCACGAATTGCGGAAGGCAGCCGCTGGAGGTTTCGCCTGACAGCCAATCCCACAAAGAGCATCAAGCGCGAAGACGATCCGCAGGCTCGCGGAAAGGTAACAGCCCTTATTTCGGTCGGACAGCAGGAGGAGTGGCTTGCTTCCCATGCGCAAAGTTACGGATTTGAACTCGCGCCCGATGAATTCCGTGTTGTTCATTCAAACAGGTATTCTTTCAAAAAGCGCGGAAAGAACAAGGAAGTAAGACTGCTTTCCGTAACTTTTGAAGGCATTTTGACGGTTACGGATTCAGCACGCTTTCGGGAGACTTTGACTCAGGGCCTCGGCAGGGGTAAGGCTTACGGAAACGGACTTATGACAGTTGTGGGCATCGGGGAAGGCGTCAATGGCTGAAATTCCGGGGATGATCCGCCCTTCCGTTCAGTCTCTGCCGCAGATTGGCGACAGAATGACCTTTCTTTACTTTGAGCACTGTAAATTGAGCCGTGCGGACAGCGCGATAACCGTTACGGATGAAAACGGGATCATTCACGTTCCTGCCGCTGCAATTTCGGTGCTCATGCTCGGCCCGGGAACGGATGTGACTCACCGTGCAATGGAGCTTATCGGTGACGCAGGTGTGAGTGTAATCTGGGTCGGGGAACATGGTGTTCGGTACTACACCGGGGGCTGTGCTTTGACGGGAAGTTCACGTCTGCTTGTGAAACAGGCTGCTCTTGTGACGAACCAGCGAGGGCATCTCAACGTTGTTCGAAAGATGTACAGTCTGCGGTTCTCCGGAGAGGATGTGGCTCACCTGACTTTGCAGCAGCTGCGCGGGCGTGAAGGAAGCCGTATGCGTTCCGTTTATCGGCATTGGTCAAAGGAAACAGGCGTTCCGTGGCATGGACGAGACTATGATCCGGAGGATTTTTCATCCGGAGATCCGGTAAATCAGGCATTGTCCGCAGGGAATGCCTGTCTGTACGGCCTTGCTCACGCCGTGATTTGCGCACTCGGCTGTTCCCCCGGCCTCGGCTTTGTGCATATCGGTCATTCGCTTTCATTCGTTTATGATATTGCTGATTTGTACAAGGCGGAAATCACGATTCCGATCGCATTTCGGCTTGCGGCAGAGTCTCCGGAGGATATCCCGTCCCAAACAAGGCGCAGTGTGCGTAATGCGCTTGCAGAAAGCCATATTTTGGAGCGAATGGTGAAGGATATCAAATCCCTTCTTTCCGATGAATCCGATTTCGGCGAAGAAGGCTGCAAGCCGCTCTATCTTTGGGACGACCGCAGCGGCAGTGCGGAATATGGTAAATCCTATCGGGAGGATTGACGTTGACAGTGATTACTTTGAGCGACTGCCCGCCGAAAGTTCGGGGGGATCTGTCCAAGTGGTTATGTGAAATCAGCCCCGGAGTGTATGCCGGCAATATTAATGCGCGCGTTCGCACGGAGCTTTGGGCGCGGGTATGCGAAAACCTGAAAAGCGGGCGCGCAACCATGGTTTACAGTGCGCGTTGCGAACAGCAGATGAAATTCGAAGTTCATAATGCTCACTGGGAGCCCGTTGATCTTGACGGAATATTGCTTATGCGCCGCCCGCTTCCGAAGCCGCATAAGGCAGAAGACAATTCGACAGGGGCTCCGCAAAGCAGAGCAGGAAAAATGCTGCTTGCGCGTCGTGCTGAAAAAGCGCGCAGGCGGGCTGACTATGTTGTTATTGACGTTGAAACAACGGGGCTTTCGCCCGAGAGGGACGGCATTATTGAAATCGGTGCACTGCTGATAAGAAACGGAGAAGAGGCAGAAGAATTTCAAACACTCGTCAGGCGGGATTCACCGCTGAGTGCGGATGTTGTCTGCCTTACGGGAATTACGGATGAAATGCTTGCAGCTGAAGGCATTCCTCTGAGCGAGGCAATCAACGGGCTTGTTGCATTCGTTGCGAACCGCCCGATTGTTTGCCATAATGCGGATTTTGACTGCGGGTTTCTGATTTCGGAGGCAAAACGCTGCGGCGTGAAGTTGTTTCGCAGTTCCTGCACAGATACTCTTGCCTTGGCGCGCAGGCGCGTGAACGGAGTTAAACAGTATTCGCTTGGGCATCTTTGCGAATACTTTGGGATTGATGCCGGCGAACGTCACCGTGCGCTTCCGGATTGCAAACTTACATTCAGGCTGTTTGAGAAGTTAAATGAAATTTGAACTGCTCAGGAACAAAAAGGCTGATTCCTAAAGGATCTTTTTAGTGTTTTCCCCGCATCCGCGGGGGTGATCCTATAGCAGATATGCAGACGAGCAGGCTTTCAGCGTTTTCCCCGCATCCGCGGGGGTGATCCTGAGAACGAAATTTCGCTTGATTAAATCGGGCGGTTTTCCCCGCATCCGCGGGGGTGATCCTCGCACGTGAGGACGGTAGCGTCATGAATGAAGGTTTTCCCCGCATCCGCGGGGGTGATCCTATTCCGCCGTTAAAACGGAAGCTCGGTTTGCTGTTTTCCCCGCATCCGCGGGGGTGATCCTTGCTGGCAAAATTCCAAAGCTTCACGCTTTGTGTTTTCCCCGCATCCGCGGGGGTGATCCCACAATTGGCAAAAGGGAATCCCTATCAGCCGAGTTTTCCCCGCATCCGCGGGGGTGATCCTATCTCCTTTTCCCTCAATTCGTCATCCTGCCGGGTTTTCCCCGCATCCGCGGGGGTGATCCCGTTAAAGGGTTTGTAATCCTTACAAACTTTTGGTTTTCCCCGCATCCGCGGGGGTGATCCTTCTTCCGAATTATCGGCGAAAGAATCCGAAAAGTTTTCCCCGCATCCGCGGGGGTGATCCCAATATCCAAAGTGAAAATTCGATTCGCGCCGTGTTTTCCCCGCATCCGCGGGGGTGATCCTACTCTTGATATTTCCGTTTACAATATTAAGCGGTTTTCCCCGCATCCGCGGGGGTGATCCTCAGCATTAAGCGAAAGTGTTGCCGCGGTTTCAGTTTTCCCCGCATCCGCGGGGGTGATCCCAGTGTTAACCGCCGCCACGCTGTCGCTGAAAGGTTTTCCCCGCATCCGCGGGGGTGATCCTTGCGAACACCTGTCCCGATTGCTACACTGCCGGTTTTCCCCGCATCCGCGGGGGTGATCCGAAATTGGCACTTTGTCATTGCATCTTGTAACAGTTTTCCCCGCATCCGCGGGGGTGATCCTTGTATATCGTACATCGTCCCTCCTATGCAAATGTTTTCCCCGCATCCGCGGGGGTGATCCTTTTATATGGCATGTCCCTTTCTTGTAGAAAGTGTTTTCCCCGCATCCGCGGGGGTGATCCCAGAGTATTAGCAAAATGAATGAGTTGACAAACGTTTTCCCCGCATCCGCGGGGGTGATCCTGACTGTACGGTCATCTGCGCCGCCGCCAGAGGGTTTTCCCCGCATCCGCGGGGGTGATCCCGGTAAAGACTGTGGGTCTCGACGGGCTTTCAAGTTTTCCCCGCATCCGCGGGGGTGATCCTTTAGCTCGTCTCCATACCCTGCGCCTAACGGCGTTTTCCCCGCATCCGCGGGGGTGATCCTAAGTGCTATCCCGCAGTTGATACAGGCAGGCAGTTTTCCCCGCATCCGCGGGGGTGATCCTTTATCGGGCTGTCGCATAACCTCGCCGTATGCGTTTTCCCCGCATCCGCGGGGGTGATCCATAAATTGAGCGAATTGAAAGAAAAAGAAGCGCGTTTTCCCCGCATCCGCGGGGGTGATCCCAAACCCGAAATCGGAAGAGGGCGAAAGATACCAGTTTTCCCCGCATCCGCGGGGGTGATCCTGTACCAACGGCGCGAAAGTCGTGCAGGACGGGGTTTTCCCCGCATCCGCGGGGGTGATCCCGTCATGCCTTCGGGTTTGTCCATGCCGGCAAAGTTTTCCCCGCATCCGCGGGGGTGATCCCCGCGCCGACAAAGTGCGACTTGATGATATATTGTTTTCCCCGCATCCGCGGGGGTGATCCCATCAAAGGTAAGGAATACGCGGAAGTCAATCAGTTTTCCCCGCATCCGCGGGGGTGATCCTGACACATGTCGGCTGGATTTGCGGCAAACTGGGTTTTCCCCGCATCCGCGGGGGTGATCCATCGGCATGTCTGATATATAATCCGCCGATTTGGTTTTCCCCGCATCCGCGGGGGTGATCCTATATTTTCAAATTCCACCAAAAACCTATTGACAGTTTTCCCCGCATCCGCGGGGGTGATCCCGATTTGAAAAAATTCAAAAGGTCTTTATCGCTGTTTTCCCCGCATCCGCGGGGGTGATCCTGTTTTGTTTGACGGCCGCGAGATGCCCGCGCAGTTTTCCCCGCATCCGCGGGGGTGATCCCGCTCTCAAACGACAGCTGGTTTTCGAACTCGAGTTTTCCCCGCATCCGCGGGGGTGATCCCCGTTCAGCCGTATCAACCTGCTGGAGGGCTCTGTTTTCCCCGCATCCGCGGGGGTGATCCCATGCCCCAAAAACCTATATGGGATATAGCTTTGTTTTCCCCGCATCCGCGGGGGTGATCCTGGTCTGAACGTGATTATGCGACAGACTGTCAAGTTTTCCCCGCATCCGCGGGGGTGATCCCATTGAAAACGATTGAATCTGCGCTCAATGCCTGTTTTCCCCGCATCCGCGGGGGTGATCCCGGAAGGATTATAAAGCTCCGCATTTGCGATATGTTTTCCCCGCATCCGCGGGGGTGATCCTTATCCCGAATCTCGGGACGGCCAACCTTGACGGTTTTCCCCGCATCCGCGGGGGTGATCCTAGAGGTCGATATTCTCGACGGGGCAGGCGATAGTTTTCCCCGCATCCGCGGGGGTGATCCTAGATGCTGTATGCTGACTGAATCCGTGTTTACGTTTTCCCCGCATCCGCGGGGGTGATCCTTGCCGATTTTCCCCGATGACATCGCCGACTATGTTTTCCCCGCATCCGCGGGGGTGATCCTATGTTTGTGTTCATTTGTGACAGCTCCGGAGGGTTTTCCCCGCATCCGCGGGGGTGATCCTCGTCAAGTGTTTTTGCATTGTTTTTAAAATATGTTTTCCCCGCATCCGCGGGGGTGATCCTCCGACTGCACAATTTATTCCGTTTTCGTCTTTGTTTTCCCCGCATCCGCGGGGGTGATCCTCCGCAGTGCTGACCGATGCGGAGGAAGATGCAGTTTTCCCCGCATCCGCGGGGGTGATCCCGAGCAGCAGATAGTATAATCCCTTTGCTTTATGTTTTCCCCGCATCCGCGGGGGTGATCCTGCCCGATATAATTATGATACTGCATTTTATCAGTTTTCCCCGCATCCGCGGGGGTGATCCTATTGACGTTTAATTCCTATCCGTTTCGCTATCGTTTTCCCCGCATCCGCGGGGGTGATCCCGTGTTATCATAGCCGCCCGCCGTTGCTGACTGGTTTTCCCCGCATCCGCGGGGGTGATCCCTTCAAAAAGTGCCGCCACTCACGGAGGTTAGCGTTTTCCCCGCATCCGCGGGGGTGATCCGTTTTTCCTCTCCTCGGGCGTCCGTCCATTTCGGTTTTCCCCGCATCCGCGGGGGTGATCCTAGCTGAGATACCATTGCCCTTGATTCATCGTTGTTTTCCCCGCATCCGCGGGGGTGATCCCAACGGCTTCTTGAATTTCTTCATCTGTCATGCGTTTTCCCCGCATCCGCGGGGGTGATCCGGATTGAAACTCCAGATTTTCGAACGGAAGCCCGTTTTCCCCGCATCCGCGGGGGTGATCCCGGAGGAAGCAGACCCCGAAGAAGATGAACGAGGTTTTCCCCGCATCCGCGGGGGTGATCCCATGATAATGCTCTTTTTTGGGTTCGCCCTTTTGTTTTCCCCGCATCCGCGGGGGTGATCCTAGATAACGGATATGCTGGCATTTTGGTATTAAGTTTTCCCCGCATCCGCGGGGGTGATCCTGCGGACTTGCGAATTTTGAATTTCAGAGATAAGTTTTCCCCGCATCCGCGGGGGTGATCCTATGCGGACGTAAGCGATGATTTCAAAAAAATCGTTTTCCCCGCATCCGCGGGGGTGATCCCGGTTTAGGTTTGTGTCGTACGTGCATCGTGCAGTTTTCCCCGCATCCGCGGGGGTGATCCTGTCTGTTTCAAAAAAAGAAACATGCTCCGTTGGTTTTCCCCGCATCCGCGGGGGTGATCCTCACCCGTGGAGGTGATATATATGGACTATGCAGTTTTCCCCGCAT
>OHEF01000124.1_pt1 | contig 62790 bp, 59 predicted proteins | sample 1567171 | NCBI WGS metagenome assembly OHEF01 (sample SAMEA3879576, study PRJEB24766) | human gut metagenome | biome: human-associated habitat; feature: feces | place: USA | collected 1985/1987
CAAGGCGTTTGTTCGTGCGAAAAGCGGCTGCGACAAATGGCACGATTACGAGATGTCGGTTGCGCCTTATGAAACCGACAAGCCTATTTATTATGAATTTACGGCGTGCCCGGCAGCGGAGTTTGCTATCAAGCACGGTCTTACGGATATTATGCCCGCCCTGTGTAATGTGGACTTTGCGTCTATGGAGCTGCTGCATGCAAGGCTTGTACGGACGAGCACCTGCGTGGACGGCTGCCGATGCGACTATACTATCTGCGGCGATAAAGATCCGTACTTAAAGGAGCATCCCGAATACCGGGATGAGGCTGGTTTCAGACGAAATAAATAAAAACACAACGCAAAGGCGGTGAAGCAAATGGAAGTATTATTCGGAATATTAATCCCCTTTCTCGGCACAACATTAGGCTCGGCGTGTGTTTTCTTTATGAAAAAGTCACTCGGTGTTTCGGTGCAGCGTGCGCTCGCGGGCTTTGCCGCGGGGGTTATGGTGGCGGCATCTATTTGGAGCCTGCTGATTCCGGCGATAGAGCAATCGGAAAACATGGGCAAGCTGTCCTTCCTCCCCGCCTTTATCGGATTTTGGGTCGGCGTGCTGTTTTTGCTCCTGCTTGACCGACTTATCCCCCACCTTCATATAGGGAGCGACCAGGCGGAGGGGCCGAAAAGCAAGCTCGGGCGCACCACTATGATGGTGCTTGCAGTGACACTGCATAACATTCCCGAAGGCATGGCGGTGGGTGTGATGTATGCGGGCTTTCTTTCCGGAAACACGCAGATTACGGCGGCGAGTGCGCTTGTCCTGTCACTCGGCATTGCCATTCAGAATTTCCCCGAGGGTGCTATAATCTCCATGCCTCTCCGAGCTGAGGGCGAGAGTAAAGGCAAGGCGTTTCTCGACGGCGTCCTTTCCGGCGTGGTAGAACCAATCGGAGCAGTGCTGACGCTTCTTGCGGCGCAGCTCGTGATTCCGGCGCTGCCGTATCTTTTGAGCTTTGCTACAGGTGCAATGCTCTATGTCGTAGTAGAGGAACTGATACCGGAAATGTCGCAGGGAAAGCACTCAAACGTAGGGACGCTTTTCTTTGCGGTGGGCTTCAGCGTCATGATGACGCTTGATGTGGCGCTGGGATAGGATTTAATTTTGAAAGAAGGTACCAAAATGATTCAAACAACGATAAAGGTTTCCGGCATGGCATGCTCCATGTGTGAGGCGCACATCAACGACACGATTCGCGGAGTATTTTCTGTGGAGAAGGTTTCGTCCTCACACTCCAAGGGAGAGACGGTAATCGTCTCTAAAGAGCCATTGGACGAAAACGCCCTGCGTGCCGCCATTGACGCAACAGGTTATACGGCGGGCGAAATCCGCCGTAATGACAATTTCGAACGGAGGAAAACATGATGAAAACAGGAAGAAAACTATTAGCAGGCGCTCTTTCGGTGCTTTACATCGTGCTTGCCGCAGGATGTAACTCGGCAAAAATCAACGCCGCCCTGCCGGAGGTTCGAATCCCGCCCGACCGTTTGCACAATTTAACATTTTACATAAAAACCGCACCCCGTTTATCAGGCCGTTAAGCTTAATAAACGGGGCGCGATTCACATTTACGGGGAGATTACAGAAAAATCAGGTAAGGCTGATTTTATCTATTCGCTCGAGCTCATCGCTCGTGAACGATATGTTTTCGATAGCCTTTATATTATCGACTATCTGCGACGGCTTCGACGCGCCGACCAGAACGGAGCTGACAATGCCGTCTCTGAGCACCCATGCCAAAGCCATTTCCGCGAGAGTCTGGTTTCTCTCCTTTGCAATTTCCGAAAGCGCGCGAACTTTTTCAAGCTTTTCTTCGGTTATTGCGTCGGCGGACAGGAATCTGCCGTCCGTCATGACTCGGCTGTCGCCGGGAATGCCGTTTAAATATCTGTCGGTGAGCATACCCTGCGCGAGCGGACTGAAGGCTATAATGCCCTTGTTCAGCCGCGCGGCGGTGCTCTTGAGACCGTTTTGCTCAACGGTTCTGTCGAATATCGAATACCTGTTCTGATTTATCACGAACGGGCACTTGAGGTCGTCAAGAATTCCGCACGCCTTTTCAAGATTTTCGCCGTCGTAATTGGAGACTCCCGCATAGAGAGCTTTGCCGCTGTGAACGGCCTGCGCGAGTGCGCCCATTGTCTCCTCGAGCGGAGTCTCCGGGTCGAGGCAGTGATGATAAAAAATATCGACATACTCAAGTCCCATGCGTTTAAGACTCTGATCAAGGCTCGCAAGAAGGTATTTGCGGCTTCCGTTGCGGCAGCCGTACGGTCCGGGCCACATGGCATAGCCCGCCTTGGTGCTGATTATCATTTCATCGCGGTAGGCTCCCATCTCCTGAGCGAGAATCCTGCCGAAATTCTCTTCGGCGCTGCCGGGCGCCGGACCGTAATTATTGGCTAAGTCGAAATGCGTAATGCCGTTGTCAAATGCAGTAAAGCACAGCTCTTTCATATTGGAAAACTGCGCGGTATCGCCGAAGTTATGCCAAAGTCCGAGGGAGACGGCGGGCAGCTTCAGTCCGCTTTTTCCCAAGCGGTTATACTGCATTTTCTCATATCTCTTTTCGTTTGCAAAATACATCTCAAATCTCCTATATATACCCTTGTTATTCCGCTTCGACCCAGCCCGAATAGAGTGTTATACTTTCGCTTATCGTGTCTTTACCGATATCGAACTTTCTTGTGCAGTCTTTGTCGATATACCAGCCTGTGAACACATAGCCCTCTTTGACGGGGTCATTTTCGACGCTAACCAATTGACCGTGCATAACCTTCTGATTTTCGATCTGCGAGCCGCCGTTCGTATCGAAGGTGACCGTAAACCCTGCATGGCTTATCGCAAAAACAACACAGGCAATAAGAACAACGATGCCTATTGCTATGAGCTTATCGACGGTTTTTACGGACATCTTGACGTTCCTGTAAAGTCCGCCAGGCTTTCTCTCTGTCGTAAGACCCATTGTGCTTTTTTCATTGTCCATGATGTTTCACTGCCTTTCGGTTCAGGTTTTGATTATCTGCGCGCGAGATATTTACGCATATCGATAGCGCAGGCAATGAGGATTATCATACCCTTGATGATGTAGAGCATATTTGCGGACACGGAGAGGAAATTAAGTCCCGCGAAAATTATCTGCAGGAGCAGAACGCCGACGACTATTCCGCTTATCTTTCCGGTACCGCCGACGAACGATACGCCGCCGATGACGCACGCCGCTATGGCGTCGCACTCGTAGTTAAGACCGGTGTTTGCCGAGCAGGAGGCGATTCTCGCGCCCTCGATGAAGCCCGTGATGCCGTACATAACGCCTGCAAGAACAAAGACGAGAATGATGGTCATGAACACGTTAACGCCGGAGACTCTCGCAGCCTCTTCGTTCGAGCCGACCGCAAACATATTCTTGCCGAACTTCGTTTTATTCCAAACGACCCACATGATAGCCGTCAGGATTATCGAATAGAGAACGTACTTAGGAATCGCAACACCGTCTACGGAGAACAGCGTGCCCGTGATGAACTTCGTGTAGGACTGGTCAAGACCGGAGAGGGTCTGTCCGTTGTTGCCGCCTATCATCAGGTACATGAGAACCGTACCGAAAACGATAAGCTGAGTCGAAAGGGTGACTATAAACGGATGGAGCTTAAACTTTGCGACGAAGAATCCGTTTACAAGGCCGACTACCGCGCCTATTGCCATAACCGCGAGAAGAACAACGATAAGCGGCATGGTGTCAAGGTCTTTGAACATCTTGTTGGCGTAGCCGCTCATCTGAAGCAGAGACGCAGCCACGCACGCCGTGAGTCCGACGCAGCGGCCTGCCGAAATATCGGTACCGGTCAGCACGATACAGCCCGCGATGCCGAGAGCGATGGGCAGCTTAGCCGCCGTTAGCGAGATTATGTTTACTATAGATGAAATGCTCAGGAACGCCGGAACTTTTATGGCAATAAAAATCACGGAAATAGCGATTATAATAAACATTGCGTTGTTGAACAAAAGGTCCGTTATAAGTCTTTTTTTATCGCCGCGCTCCGCCGCTTTGAAATTTTCAATCCAAACGGAAATTCGCGAGCGCTTTGCTTTTTTTGCACCTGTTTCAGCCATGATGATTCCTCCTTAGACATATTTCGCCGCAAGGGTCATTATTTCTTCCTGGTTCGTCGTTTTGGCGTCTACCTCGCCCGCGAGCCTGCCGCCCGACATAACGAGTATCTTATCGCAAACGCCCAAAAGCTCTGCCATTTCGGAAGATACCATAATAACTGTTTTGCCCTTTTTGGCGAGGTCGAGAATAAGCTGATATATCTCGTATTTCGCGCCGACATCAATACCTCTTGTGGGCTCGTCGAGGAGGAGCACCGTGGGATCGGTCAAAAGCCACCTTGCAAAAATGACCTTCTGCTGATTGCCGCCCGAAAGAGATCTTATCTTCGTCTCCTGGTTGGGAGTCTTTATCTTCAGGGACTTTATATACTTGTCGGTAGTTACCTTCATTTTCTTTTTGCTGACGAACGGGCCTGCCATATATTTTTTCAGGCTTGCTACCGTCGCATTCTCTCTGACGTTGAGAATGCCGAAGATTCCCGTTGCGCGCCGCTCCTCGGTCAAAAGGGCGAAGCCGTTTCTTATCGACTCATGAGGAGTTTTGTTTTTCGTCTCCTTGCCGTCAAGATAAATCTTTCCGCCGCGGCGCGTCGTTATACCGAAAATCTGCTCGAGAAGCTCTGTTCTGCCCGAACCGTCAAGTCCGGCAACGCCGAGAATTTCTCCCTTACTTGCTTCAAAGGACACGTCTCTCAGATTCGTATATTCGCTGCTGAGATTTTCTACCTTCAAAAGCACGTCGCCTATCTCGTTATCCTTGGGAGGATATCTGTTTGTCAGCTCGCGGCCGACCATGAGCTTGATTATCTCGTTCATGGTAAGCTCGCTTGCGGGCTTTGTCGCAACCCATCTGCCGTCGCACATTATTGTGACCTCGTCGCTTATGCGCAGTATCTCCTCCATTTTATGGGAGATATAGACAATCGCGCAGCCGCGGTCGCGCAGCATATTGATTATGCGGAACAGGTGCTCCGCCTCTTCCTCGGTAAGCGACGACGTGGGCTCGTCAAAGACGATAATTTTTGAATTATAAGAAACCGCCTTCGCGATCTCGACCATCTGTCTCTGCGAAACCGGCATAGTGCTCATTATTGTTTTGGGATCGACATTTATTTCAAGCTCTTTGAATATCCGTGCCGTCTCTTCGTACATTTTCTTCTCGCTCGTAAACGGAACGAATTTTGAAACGGTCGGGAATCTGCCGAGCCACATATTGTCCATAACATTGCGTTTGAGAGCCTGATTAAGCTCCTGGTGAACCATCGCGACTCCGTTTTCAAGGGCTTCCCTGGAGTTCTTGTAGTTCACCTCTTGGCCGTCGACATATATATGCCCGCCGTCCTTGCTGTAAACGCCGAAAAGGCATTTCATAAGGGTTGATTTGCCCGCGCCGTTTTCGCCCATGAGCGCGTGCACCGTTCCCCTTTTGACCGTCAGCTGCGCATGATCAAGCGCCTTGACACCCGGGAACGACTTCTCTATATCCACCATTTTCAGCAATATGTCTTTATCGGAATCCGGCTTATTGATATTGGTCTGCATATGTTTCACTCCTCTTCATCCGAGTTTACGGTTGGGGCGGAGCGCCCCAACCGCAAATTGACAACGTCTTAATTATTTGCTCTCGGAAGTGTAGGTTGAATAAGGAATGTTGACCCTCCACTTGCCGACAGTGTTCGCTGCGTCGATGCCTTCAAGTGCGTTCGTGCCGTTGAGCAGGTTCTTCATAACGGTGGTTATAGCGGTTGCCATACCCTCTGCATCCTGCTTAATGGTGCCTGTCATCGAGCCGGAGTTGATAGCGGACTTCGCTGCGTCCGTAGCGTCAACGCCGAATACTGGGATGACGGTCTTGCCGTCCTTGTTATAGCCGGCGGTCTGGAGAGCGGAGATTGCGCCGAGCGCCATCTCGTCGTTGTTCGCGATAACAAGCTCTATCATGTTCTTGTTGGACTCGGTGTACTGCGCAAGAGCGGTGCTCATATAGTTCGTTGCGGCTGCGGAGGACCATGTGCCGTCCTGGTCAACAAGATACTTGTTCTTGTTCGCTGCGTCATAGAACTTGAGCTCGGGCTTGCCGGCAGCCTTGAGGACTGCGTTTGCATCTTCAACACCGTACTGGGTACGAGCGATAGCTTCCATGTTGCCTTCCTGACCCTTGAACATAACGTAGCTGATTACGCCGTCATTGTTGAGGTCAAGCTTGCCATAGTTTGCAAGGACATACTCGCCTATCATCTTGCCCTGCATATGGCCGGCCTGCTCATAATCTGTGCCGACGAATACGCATTTATCATAGCTCTCGATAACCTTCTGATCGACAGAGCGGTTGAAGAATATGACGGGAACATTCTTCGCCTTGGCGAGGTTGATGATGTTCTGAGCTGCGTCGTCCGAGCCGGTATCAACAACGTTGACGATAAGCATCGAGCAGCCCTTTGCAAGAGCGGTCTGAACCTGCTCGGTCTGCGTGGTCTGGTTGCCGTTTGCGTCATAGTCGTTGAAGGTGTATCCGCCGTCGGTGAGGATCTTGTCCATTGCCGTGCGGACGGTGGAGATGTACGCGTCGCTGAACGAATAGTACAGAACGGAAATCTCACCCTTGTTCTTGTTCTTGTCGCCGGAATCGCCGGGCTTACAAGCGGCTAAGCCTAATACCATAATAACTGCCAATAAAACTGCTAACAACTTTTTCATAAGAGTACCTCCTTAAAAAATTTCTTACGTTATCAGCATCTTTATTATAGCTTTGCGGTTTCAAAAACAGAATGAGATTTTCTATCTAAAATGTATAAAATTTTACGCTTTTGTCGAACCAATATATAGACTTTGACGCTTTAACGAGAAGAACTGCCCGAACACCTTTCAACGTGTTCGGGCAGCTGTTTTATTTGTATTTGTCAAAGCCGAAGAGTATCTTCTGGACGTCCGCTGAAAACATATTGCTGCGGTCGACGACATAGACATCGGTTTTAATCTCGTGCTCGGTCTTCTTGCCCGAGAGTATGTTTGCCGCATTCATGACGGCGAGATAGCCCATGGAGAACGGGTTTTGGACAATGAGAGTATCAAGCTCGCCCGTCTCGAGCATTCCGACGCACTCCGTGTTGTTGTCGAAACCTATGCCGCAGACGCTGTCCTTGACTCCGAGCTCCTTTATCGCCGTGCCCACGCCTAAAGTTGACCACTCGTTGAAACCGACAAGAACATTTATCTCCGAGTTTTCCTCGAGCAGCTTCCTTGCGCCCGCCGTTGCGCTTTGGGCGTTCGACGATATGCTTATCATGGCGACTATCCTTGCGTTTTTAATGTTTTTTACACCGTCCTTAAAGCCCTGCAAACGCTTGCTGCCGTTTTCGGTGTTCTCGCCGTAGTTAACTATTCCGATATTAATGCTTTCTTTGTCTCCGCAGAGCTTCTGCGCGACATCCGCCGTTTTTTGACCGGCAGAATAGTTGTCGGTTGCTATATACAGCTCCTTTTCGGCTACGTCAACGTCGCTGTCAACGGTTATTATCTTTATACCCTTCTCCGCAGCCTTGCGAACGGCTGGAGCGTTTTTCTCAAAATCGATTGCAGAGAGGATAATCGCGCCGACATTGCGGTAAACGGCGTTTTCTATCATTTTATTTTGAGTCTCGTAATCCTCCTCGTTCTCCGGCCCCTCAAAGGTGATATCGATGTTAAACTCGGTCGCAGCCGAATACGCACCCTTTTTCACGTCGTTCCAGAAATCGGATTCGCTTCCCTTTATTATTATGGCAACTCTCGGATATTCGGGAGCAAAGCCGCTTCCGCTTTCGCAGCCGAACAACACGCAGAGCAAGAATGAGGCGAGCAGCATGAACGCGATACTTCTCTTAATATTCATTTTCCCGTCCTTTCTCGATCTTCGGAATCTTAATTTTAACCGTCGTGCCGACATCAAGCTCGCTTTCGATTGAAATTCCGTATTCATCGCCGAAATAGATTTTAAGCCTGTCGTTGACATTTTTAACGCCGATGCCCTTCGAGTCGCTCCTGTCTTTTTTCAGGATGGTCTCGCACTGCTCCTTTGTCATTCCGAGTCCGTTATCGGCGACGGTGATTATGATATCCTTGCCGTCGGCGCGAACGCAGATGCGTATCTCGCCCTCGTCAACCATTCTGTCGAGTCCGTGGTAAATGGCGTTCTCAATAAACGGCTGGATGGTTATCTTGTTGCACATATATCCGAGCAGGCTCTCATCGACATCGAACGAATAAGTAAACTGGTTTTTGTATCTGTAGCTCTGGATTATGAGGTAGCTCTCGGCATGGCGCAGCTCGTCGCTTATGGTGATAAACTCGTTGCCGTGGCTGATGCTTATTCTGAACAGCTTTGCAAGCGCGCCGACCATCTCGACCGCCTCTTTGCTGTTATCCTGTTCGCACATCCACTGGATGGAGTCGAGCGTATTATAGAGGAAATGCGGATTTATCTGAGCCTGGAGAGCCTTGAGCTCCGTTTTTCTGAGGACTATCTCCTCATTATGCACCTTTTCCATGAGCGACTGTATCATATGAACCATGTGCTCAAACGACGCGGAGAGGGTGCTGAATTCGACTACGTTCGCCTTATCGGCCTTATATTTATATGTTTCCGCCTGCATTTCAAAATTCTGCATGGATGAAACGAGACGTCTGACGGGTCTTGTGACCGTGCGTGAGAGCAGGAAATAAACCGTGACGGAGATAATAAGGCTGAACAGAAGCGCAAACGCCAAGCCGACCGCTATCTGCTTTTTGACGGACTGCGTCACCTCGTCCGTGAAGCTCACGCCGACTATCTTCCAGCTGCACGAATTGAGCGACGACACGGTATAGATATTGTCGCCTTCTCTGTGGATGCCGTCGGTCATTTTTGAAACCGCGTCGGTATTCTCTTTTTTTATGCCGGAGAAGAGCATCTGCTGCTGCGGATGATAGACTATCCCGCCCTTTGAATCTACGATATAGCAGTAGCCCCTCTGTCCGATGCTTATTCTGTCGATATATTTCGCTATCGACATAAACTCGAAGTTGACGGCAACAAAGACCTGCTTTTGGAACAAATCGGAATACTTTTTCTTCGCTATAGTCACGACCCACGGATACTTGTTTTTATAGAGCGTATCGACATGGGGCTGAGTTATCAAATAGCCGTCCTTCAGATTCGGGAAAAGCGACTTGTCAAAGGACAGGTCGGTGGCGTTCTCCTTTGCGATGTCGCCGCTGTCGTTCTCGGTTAAGAGAATGTTGCCGTGCGTATCGTAAACCGTCACGCAATATATATCGTCCTCGAGCCGCGCCGCGGTCGAGACTGCGTTTTTAAGCGATTGCAGACTGTCGCAGCTGTCAACCTCATTGCAGAGATTGTCGAGCTTATTTTTGATGGACGAGATATAATTGGAGACCGTGGCGTTCGTCTGGGACACTGACTGTTTGGACGCGACATATGCCGAGTTGAACATCGTTCTCTGATAAAACACGCCGAAAAGAAGCGTGGCGCCTACCGTTGAGAACAGCACGCCGAACACGACTACCGCAATTATAAGCGTTGACAGCTTTATTCTGGCATGTTTAAGCATCTCTTGCACCCAAATGTTCCTCTCTGTATTTGTTCGGCGAAACGCCGTAATACTTCTTGAAGCAGTAGCTGAAATAATGCTGGTCGCTGTAACCGCACTTCTGCGTTATCTCGAATATTTTCATCGAGGTGCAAAGGAGCAGGTCGCTCGCCGCCTTCATGCGCCTTTCGGTCACAAGCGTTACAAAATTCTTCGACTTTTTCTTTTTTATCAGGGCGCTCAGATAGTTCGGACTGACGCCCAGCCTGTCGCTCGCGTCCGTCAGCGACAGCTCCTCGTTCATATATTCCTCGTTGATTATTTGCAGCGCGTGGTCGCAGAGAGCCTCGCTCTCGTGCCTCTGCGAGCGGTAGATGATATCCCTTGCGTCAAGGCAGAGGGACACAAGCTCGTTTTTGTACTGCTCGTTAAAATCGAACGACAGGCGGGAGGTGAACGAGTTGTTGGCGGTAAAGAGCTCCGCGGCGGCGTTTCCGTCGGGCAGGACGCTCACGCACCTGTGCGCGGTGGCGAGAATCTGGATAATTATATAATCTATCCCCTCGCGCGTCTTTCCGGAGAGTATCTCGTCAAGAAACGAGGTTATCTCCTCCTTGCTTCCTATTTTCAAGAGCTGTTCGAGCTTGTTGACGGATTTTTCGGCGCTTTCAAACTCATAGGTGCTCTTGCGCTCCTGGTCGTTTATATAGCGGATGCTGCCCGTGCCGTCGGAGGTATAGCGTCGCGCGGTGATAGCCTGCGAACAGGCGAGCGCCAAGAGCGACGGATTGCTCACGGTCTCGCTGATACCGATAGTGCAGTTCTGATTCAAAAGCTTCTTCGCGCTCTGAACAAGCTCGATAACGGGAAGTCTCAGCTTTGTTGACATCTCCTCCGGGTCGCTTGTTACAAGGGTGATGATTCTGCCGTTGACAAAAAAGCTCTCGCAAAGGGCATATTTATTGATAATGCTGTTGACAAAGTCTATATGGTGCTGCGCGGTGCAGGTCCCGCCCGCGCTCGTCTTGAACTTCGAGGCTACGACGCTGTAGCAGTCGCCGTCATTTTTGATTATGCCGAGCCTTTTCGCGTTTTCCGTCAGGTCGTCCGAGGCGTGGACATCCTCGCCCGTACCGAGCAGGAGCGGAAGCAGAAACTCGGCCTTTTCAAGCCGCAGCGAGATATCCTCGCTCGACCCGCCGCTTTTGAGCAGGTCAAACTCCCTGTTCATCTCGGCGCCGATTTTTTCGAACTCATCGGTGAGCTCCGACGCGGAAACGGGCTTCAAAAGATATCTTATTACATTATATTTGAACGCCTCCTGAGCGTATTCAAAATCGTCATACCCGCTCAGGATAACAAATTTAGTCGCCGGTCTTATTTCGCGGGCTTTTCTTGCAAGCTCAAGACCGGTCATGAGCGGCATCTTGATATCCGTCAAAACCAAATCGGGCTCGAGCTTTTCGAGCTGGTCGAGCGCCTCTATTCCGTTTTCGGCGTCTCCGACGACCTCGAAGCCCGCTCTCTGCCAATCGACATTTCGTATAACCGCCTCTCTCTGGCGTATCTCATCGTCAACTACAAGCACGCTGTACATAATCATGACCTCGCATAAAATCATTTTTTCATGTATGCTAACTCTAAACACCCGTCGGATGCAATTCTTGATTTTATTATATAAAAATCTCCGAGCTTTATCAAGGATTATATTTCATTTTGCCGAGAGCGTTTCTTCTAAACTCAAATCAAATAGATTTTCCGCTTGTTCTTTGCGTCTTTTTATAGACAAATCGCCATGTTTCGCGGTATAATATCAAATACGCCGCACACGGCAAAAACGCAGCATTGGAGCGCGGGCAATGGAAATATCGGCAGAACAGCTGAACAGACTGAAGGACGGAGAATATACCGTCTACGACATAAGAAACGAGACGGACAGAGCCTACGGGTTTATCCCCGGCTCTGTGCACATAACCGCTGAAGAGCTCTGCGAAAATCCGCCGACGGACAGAGACAAGAAGATAATAATCTACTGCGCGCACGGAATTTTCAGCATAGATATTGCGGACAGATTCTGCGAGCAGGGCTATGAGGCATACAGTCTCGAGGGCGGCTATCTCGCATGGATGCGCCTTGATATTAAGAATCGGCAGAACGGCGAGCTGTGCCAAAAGGTTGAGCAGAGTCTGAGAAAAAAGTTCCGCGTTTCGATAATGAGTCCGTTTACAAAGGCGCTCAAGCTCTACAAGCTCGTAAACGAGGGCGACAGAGTGGCGGTCTGCATCTCGGGAGGCAAGGACTCGATGCTCATGGCTAAGCTCTTTCAGGAGCTGAAGCGATACAGCAATGTTAATTTCGACGTCAAGTATCTCGTCATGGACCCCGGCTATAATCCCGAGAACCGCAGGATAATCGAGGACAACGCGCGGGCGCTGAACATCCCGATAAACATATTCGAGTCGGACATATTCAAATCCGTCTACAATGTCAAAAAATCTCCCTGCTATCTCTGCGCGAGGATGAGACGCGGATATCTCTATAAATTCGCGCAGGAGCTCGGCTGCAACAAGATAGCGCTCGGCCACCACTACGACGATGTTATCGAGACTATCTTAATGGGTATGCTACACGGGGCGCAGATACAGACGATGATGCCCAAGCTGCACAGCACGAACTACCCCGGCATGGAGCTGATACGCCCGCTCTATCTTGTGCGCGAGGACGACATAAAGGCGTGGCGCGACTACAACGGGCTGCACTTTATTCAATGCGCCTGCAAATTTACCGACACCTGCACCACCTGCAACAACGGGCAGAATCACTCAAAGCGTCAGGAGACAAAGGAGCTCATCCGCGAGCTTAAAAAGAGCAATCCCGACGTTGAAAAGTGCATATTCAGCAGCGTTGAGAATGTCAACATCGACACGGTTCTCGCCTACAAAAAGGGCGGGATAAAGCACAGCTTCCTTGATGATTACGACAGCAAATAAATTTTTCGCACGGCACTTGCAAGAAATAAAATAATGTGTTATTATAGATAGGATATAACAACGCACAGATGGAGAGAGTAGGCGCGCGGCGAACACCGCAGAGAGGGGTCACTTGGCTGGAATGATCCCGTGTCAGAGCACGCCGAAGTTCACTCCGGAGCGGCTCGGCTGAAGCTTCGGGTTGTAGGCTGAGACGGTTCACCGCCGTTACACGGTGCTGTCCGCCATCGCGCGGAACAGGCTGAGGCGTCCTCGGACGCGAATGCAGGGTGGTACCGCGAAGTTTCCTTCGTCCCTCAGTGGGACGGAGGATTTTTTATTTTGCCTCCCCTGCCGGCAGATATGAAGTAAATTATGCTTTTTGAAAGGATGAGAAGTATGAACGAAAACGCCGAAAAGCTCAAAGAATTATTCAGAAAGAAAGCCGCCGACGCGGACAAGGTCTCTGAGCTTGAGGAGCTGAGGATAGAATTTCTCGGCAAAAAGGGTCACATCGCAAATCTCATGAGCGAGCTTCGCGCCCTGCCCAACGATCAGAAAAAAGAGGCAGGTCAGAAGATAAACACAATAAAGCAGTTCATTGAGAGCTCCATGCAGGAGCGACTTCAGGAGCTCAAGGCTCTCGAAGAGCAGCGCCTTATCGACAGCGCGGAGGTCTATGACGAGTCCTTCCCCTGCGACACGAATCCCGGCTCTTACAGCCCGATAACCCTCGTTCAGCGCGAGGTTGACGAGATTTTCCTCAACATGGGCTTCTCCATAGAGGACTACTCCGAAATCACCGACGACTACAACTGCTTCGAGGCGCTCAACATTCCCAAGCATCATCCCGCGCGCGATATGCAGGACACCTATTATCTGAGCAACGGTCAGCTGCTCAAGACCCACACCTCCGCGGCGCAGAACACGATTCTTCGCAAATACGCCGCCGACCTTGAAAAGGGTATTCCGCTGCGCGCAATCTTCCCCGGACGCTGCTTCAGAAACGAGAAGATTGACGCCTGCCACGAGAACACCTTCTTCCAGATGGAGGGCATGATGGTCGACAGGGACATATCCATCTCGAACCTTATCTATTTCATGAAGACGATGCTCTCCGAGGTCTTTCAGAAGGATGTCACGGTGCGCCTGCGCCCCGGCTTTTTCCCGTTCGTCGAACCCGGCTTCGAGCTTGATATCCAGTGCCTTATCTGCGGCGGCGAGGGCTGCTCCTCCTGCAAGGATTCCGGCTGGCTTGAGCTTTGCCCCTGCGGCATGATACACCCGAACGTTCTCAAGGCGGGCGGAATCGACCCCGAAAAGTATTCGGGCTTCGCTTTCGGTCTCGGACTTACGCGCCTTGCGATGATGAAATACGGCGTAAAGGATATCCGCGTATTCAACAGCTGCAATCTCAAGTCGCTCTCGCAGTTCACCAATTCATCGTTCACCGTGCCCGACGGCACGAAGAAAGAGGAGGCTTAAAGTCATGCTTGTTTCAATAAACTGGATCAGGGATTATGTTGACCTTGACGGATGCGATATAAAAGAGCTCATTAACAAGTTCACCCTCGCTACGGCCGAGGTCGAGGACATATATTATATGGGCCGCGACGTACAGAAGGTCGTTGTCGGCGAGATAAAGACGCTCGAAAATCACCCCGAGTCAAAGAAGCTTCACCTGCTCACCGTTGATATCGGCGACAGAGTCGTAAACTGCGTATGCGGCGCGCCGAATGTCAAGGTCGGCCAGAAGGTCGCTTTTGCGACTGCGGGCGGCAGAGTCGTTGCGGGCGAAATAAGCAAAGCTACCGTGGCCGGCTACGAGTCCGAGGGTATGTGCTGCTCCGAAAAAGAGCTCGGAATAAGCGACGAGAACTCCGGAATAATGGAGCTCGACCCCGCATATAAGAACGGCACCGACATAAAAGAACTGTTCCCGATAGACGACGTTGTCTTTGAGGTTGACAACAAGTCGCTTACAAACCGTCCCGACCTCTGGGGTCACTACGGAATCGCGCGCGAGTTCGCCGCCCTCACAGGCCGCGAGTTAAAGCCGCTCGACCTCGCCGAGCTTGACAGCGACAGCGAAGATATTATCCCCGTCACCGTCGGCGACACCGAGCACGTTTTCAGATACTCCTGCCTCAGGATGGCGAATATCACAAAGCACGTCAGCCCCATGGAGATAAGAATAAGGCTGTTCTACTGCGGCATGAGACCGATAAATCTGCTTGCAGACCTCACCAACTACATCATGCTCGAAATCGGTCAGCCGACCCACGCATTTGACGCCTCCAAGGTTGACAGCATAAAAGTTGACACACCCAAAGAGGAAATCGATTTCGTCACCCTTGACGGCGCAGAGAGAAAAGCGGACACCAACACCCTGCTCATATATAACCGCGAAGAGCCCGTTGCTATAGCCGGTATAATGGGCGGACTCGACTCCGAGATAGTCGGTGACACGTCGAGCGTTGTGCTTGAGTCCGCGAACTTCGACGGCATCTGCGTTCGAAAGTCCTCCTCCCGCCTCGGTCTGCGCACCGACGCGAGCGCAAGATACGAGAAGATGCTCGACCCCGAGCTGACCGTTCTCGCGATAAAGCGCTTTGTAAAGCTCGTCAAGGATATAGACGGCGGCGCGGTCATCGACTCAAAGCTGACGGACGAATACATTAAGAGATATCCTCAGATAACGCTCACCTTCGACAAGGCGTATGTTGACAGATACACCGGAATCGAAATCAGCAACGAGCGAATTGTTCAGACTCTTACCCTGCTCGGCTTCGGCGTTGACGAGAAGGACGGCGTTTTCACCGTCACCGTCCCCTCCTGGAGAGCCACCAAGGATGTTACGATAAAGGCAGACATCATCGAAGAGATAACGAGAATCTACGGCTACGACAACTTCGAGATAACCACCACCCGCAGTCCCCTCAAGCCCGTACACAGCGCGCCCGAGAGGCTCATAGCCGACGAGATAAAGGACATTCTCGTCAAGAAATACTCCATGCATGAGGTTCATTCCTACATCTGGTGCGACAAGAAGAAATACAAGAAGCTCGGCATTGAGGTTGAGGACAATGTTAAGATACTCAACATCGAAAGCTCGGATAACGGCGTTCTGCGCGACTCTATGCTGCCCACCCTGCTTGTCGCGGCATATGAGAACAAGGATTTTGCGGACAGCTACGGCATATTCGAGATAGGCAGAGTTGTTGAAGGCACACTCGAAAACGGCTACTGCAACGAGCGCCGCCACCTCGGCGTTGTGCTGTTCTCGAAGTCGCAGAGCGAGCGCGACCTCTACTACAAGGCGGTCGAAGTCGTCAACTGCTTCTTTGAGCAGATAAAGCACTGCGCGCCGAAGTTCGCAAAGAAAGCGCCCACGCACGCCTGGCAGCATCCCAAGAACACCGCCGCCGTTCTCGCGGACGGCAATGAGGTCGGCTTTATCTGTGCTCTGCATCCGCAGAACTCCGCGAAGCTCGACAAGACGGGCTCGGCGGTCTGCATAGAGCTGGATATAGACAAGTTCAGCGATGCTAAAGCATACGACATTGCGTTTAAGGAGCCCTCATCGAGGCAGTCCACCTACTACGATCTCTCGCTCGTGCTCAGAAAGGGCGTCACATACGACGAGCTTTCCGAGAACTGGAGGAGCATGAACATCGAGGAGCTCGAGAGCGTTAAGCTCATCGACACCTACGAGCTGCTCGGCACAAAGAGCATCACGCTTCGCTTCACCTTCTCTTCGCATGACCGCACGCTCGAAATGGAAGAGGTTCAGGGCTGGATAGACGAGATACTCCGCAGACTTTCCGCAATAGGCGTTTCGCTGAGAGTTTAAATTAATTTCAAAAATACCATTGTCTTGTTACAAGTTTTGGTATATAATAAAATTACGGAGGTGGTACTCATGGCCGACGAGACCATTCAGTTCTCGATAAAGAATGAAAATGACGAAGAAATGAAGAAGATACTCCTTGAGGTTTATAAAGCGCTCAACGAGAAGGGGTATAATTCGGTCAGCCAGATAGTTGGCTACATCCTTTCCGAGGATCCGACTTATATCACCACCCACAACAATGCCCGCAGCCTTGTCAGAAAGCTCGACAGAGACGAGCTGCTGCAGAGCATGGTTGAGGATTATCTCGGCATCAAGAAATAAGTGCGACTATAACCTGATTGGAGTGACATTGAGTGGCGGAGAACAAAAAGCTTCTCATGTACAAGGGCAAGCCCCTTGTCAGAAAAGACAACACGCTTTATTACGGATATATGGATGAGCCCTGCATAATCATGATGCAGATAACCTCGACTAAAGACGTAAACGGCGCGGAGCTCTCAGACAAAATACTCGTGCAGCTCGTCAGCACAGACGAAGATCTTCGTCCGCGAGACAGGATTCTCAAGAAAGCGGAGCGCAGAGGTCTGTACAGCGCGATAGATATCGGTTCGATATGGCTTGAGCGCGAGCTTCAGAAAAGAGCATAACGAAAGGCGGAGCACGGTTTTCGTGCCCCGCTTTTTGCTTTGCAAAAACAAGTATGCGCATTGGCAGGGTGGCCGAAAAGCAATAAAGCTAAGCTGCAAAAACAGCTTAGCTTCTATCATTGATTGCGCTATGTGCCGAATGCTATGCATATAAGGCACCCTTAAATCAACTTATAAAATCAGAACTTAATCAGTTTCTTTTCCGATGAAGTTCTTTTCAATAAACCTTTTTGCCCGGTATCCTAACAAAAAGGTGTTTTCACCTGCTTTCATTTCCAGCATTAATTGTTGCCCGCACGGCTGTTTTGATAATGTTATCTCATGCTTCACGAAAGCATAGCAACCTAAATCCCTTTCTCCGTGAAGAAATCCATGAATCAAATCGGCAGTGATGCGCAGCTCGTCGCCAACAATGAAAAGGCAAACATCATGCTTTTGAAACTTTTTATCCGCAGCATCAAAACACTTGGTTATAATATATGGCTCCTGTAAACCATAATAATCCCGCAAGTGACCACAGGCTTTTGATAAGATTTCTTTTTTCTTTGCGGGGACATTGACCGATTCGGCTTTTTTCCATAACCCTTTGGTCAATTCGACGGTTAATACTCCGCAAATAACGAGAATGAAAAGAGCGGCAATCAATTTTCCGGCACCAACAAGAAGGCGCCAAAGCAAACCGTTCGGTTGCGGAATCAAGTTAAGCAGACAAAAGCCCACGGCAACAGCAACAATGTAGATGAAGATCGAAACAGCCGTAATGATTTTTTGCCGCATTTTCTCTTTTCGGAAGATGCGTTTTTCGCAATTGTTTAAGGTTTTATATTGTTCTTTCAGATCATTGTTCAGATTTTCATTTGTATTCTCATACCTAAAATATCGCAATATTGCGTCCCCCTTTCTTCTTGCTGTTTGTGTGGCTGATTCAGCTAATACAAGTTTATCGTTTCGGTCCTGCTTTAGTTCCGTACAGAAACGAATTATGCAATAACAGGCACAGCAGTTAATACCGCTGTGCCTGTTACCTGTCTTATGGCACTCTCTGCATTTGCGGAAAGCTTGATTTTTCCGTTACTGGACTTTTTCAAGTCTGTAACTGACCGTATATCTGTTATGCACCCAGCAGTTGTTGCTGTCCTTGACATAGGCGCGGGCATATGCCGTACCGTGCGACCGGGTGGGATCGGCATTGCTCAGGTCAACCTCCGCAAAGAGCTGCTCCGAGGATATCTTTTTGAGCTCCGATTCCGGACCGACAACCTCAACCGACGGTATCTTCGTCTGCGTCAAGACAGCTTTATAGCCTGTCGGGACATTTATAAACGAGACGTTATTGGCACTTACCGAGTTCTTTTCCGAGGTAACGCCGCTCATCTCAACAGTTACCTTGAGCTTCGTCTCCCCGCTCATTATCTTGACTCCGTTCAGGGTGGTCAAATCTATCGTTATCTCATTTTTGCCCGCGCCGAGCATATAGAAGTCGATATCGGCCACCGACAGCTCGGTTAATGAGGCGAGCTTCGTCGCGTCCATGGTGAAATTGAGTCTTGCGGGGCTGCACGTAAACGCGGGAGGCTTACTCGCGTAGACTGCGGGTGCGTTCTTGAAGGTGACCGTAGTCGGCAGCTCTGCGCGCTGATAAACCGGGAGAGTCATCGTGATATCGGCTATGCCGTCGTTGACGGTGATATACTGAAGCTTTCCGCCGTATTCGCTAAGCGGGATTATCTCGGCGTCGAGCGTCGTTGTTGCGCTGAGTTTTTTGTTAAGCGTGACGCGCGCGACTACCTTCTTTATCTTCACCATCTCGGTCACGGGACCGGAGAGCTTGACCGTGTTCGCCGAGAGCACCGGAGTTTCCGCTATCAGGCCGTTAGTTACATATGACGTTCCGTCATAGATAATATCCGTTTGGAGAGTGTATTCGCCCTCTTTATAATAATCGAAATACACATTAATCGAGTCCTGCGAGAGCGAGACTATCTCGTAGTTTGCCTTGTTCGGATCCTTCGGCGTCACCTCGAGCTTGAGCGTCTGGCTGCCAGTGGAGTCAACATAGTTCGTTTTTGCGACAACGGAGATATCGTCCTTTGTCAGCACACTCTCTGCGACATCGTAGCGTTTGCCGTGAACCTTGACTTCAACGGTAAAATCCGTATTGCCGAACATCTGCAGACCGAGATTCGAGACATTATTCGAAATCTCAATCTTCACGGGAACGTCCTTAACTATGCGGTCATCCTCGGGGCTCGCCTGAATGGCGACGACTATCCAGATTATAACCGCCGCAATAATCGAGAGAGTCAAGACGAATCTGTTATCATATATGAGATTTTTGAGGCTTATCTTTTTCTTTTTCATTTCTTAAAACCTCCGAACAGCTTGCGTATGCCTTTGACGGCGGTTTTTTCCTCGTTGTCCGTGTCGCACAGGTAGCGGATAAGATGCTCGCGCAGGTCGGAATCGGTGAGGTTTCTTGTAAGCTGACCCTTGCAGGCTATGGAAATCGTTCCCGTCTCCTCGGAGGTTACGACTATCATAGCGTCGCCCTGCTCGCTCATGCCTATGGCGGCTCTGTGGCGGGTACCGAGCTGAGTGTCAAGATTTTCCTTTTGAGTCAGCGGAAGAACGCAGCCCGCGGCCACTACCCTGCCGTCGCGGATAACCGCGGCTCCGTCATGCAGCGGCGCGCCGTTATAGAAAATATTGCCTATGAGCTCACGCGAGACTATCGCATCTACGGGCGTTCCGCTCTTTATGATATCGCCTAAAAGAGTGTCATGCTCAAAGACTATGAGCGAACCCGTCTTGCTCTCGCTCATAGTGTGGCACGCTTTGCAAACGGCATATATCGATTCCTTTATTCTCTGGTTGCGCTCCGACTCCTCGTCGCGCACGCCGAAGAGGTTGAGCTTCGTTATGCTTCGCCTGCCGACGGACTCGAGCATATGGCGCAGCTCGGGCTGGAAGAGAATGACGAGGACAATAATTATCTCGCCGAAAACTTTTTTGAATATAAACTCGCTCGCCTGCATATCGAGCAGGTATATGACAAGATAAGCCACTCCGAAAAGCAAAAGACCTTTTGCAAGCTGAATGGCCTTTGTCTCACGGATAAGCTTGATAACACTGTAAAGAACGAACGCAACGAGACAGATATCCAGGAAGTCGGTGAAGGCGAAGTCTGAGAAAACGACCCTCAGCTGATCCCAGAGAGATGCGATCTTTTCAGTAAACATAGGCATACCTCTCTTCAATTCTTATAATAACATAAAACGCGTCCGAAATCAAATCACTTCTCAATAAGGCAGACGGCCGAGGCGCTTATGCCCTCGCGGCGTCCGGTAAAGCCGAGTCCCTCTTCGGTGGTCGCCTTGACGCTGACGCAGGAGACGTCAAGCGAGCAGGCGTCGGCTATGTTGCGGCGCATTTCATCTATATACGGGCGCAGCTTGGGAGCTTGGGCGGCAACCGTGGAGTCGATATTGACTATGTGCCAGCCCCGAGCACCGATAGCGCGCACGACCTCGTGCAGAAGCTCAAGGCTGTCTGCGCCCTTGTATTTTTCGTCACTGTCCGGGAACAGGCAGCCTATATCCCCCATGGCCGCCGCGCCGAGCAGGGCGTCGCTTATGCTGTGGAGCAGAACATCGGCATCCGAATGGCCGAGCAGCCCCATGGTATGAGGTATATCAACGCCGCCGATTATGAGCTTTCGCCCCTCGACGAGCTTATGAACGTCATATCCGCTGCCTATTCTTATCATTTGTCATCATCTCCGCTGAGTGAAAAATTTTTTATACTTTCCTGAAATTCATCGTATGTCATGAAAATATTTATCATATCGACGAGAGCACCCGTCGAAAGACGTTCGGGAAGCGACAAGCTGCGCAGAAATCTTTTGCGCAGAGCCGCCGAGTCCGCTTTTCCGCTGAGCCCCGCTTCGTAGAGATCCGCCACGGTGACGGTGCGGCTCTTTTCCTGAGTTTTTTCGCAGGTGACTCCGGCTCGGCTGAGCGCTTCGAGCAGAGTTTCCGTATTAATACCCTCGACTCCCAATTTGCCCTCCTTCGAGGGCGCGTCCTTTCTGCGCTCTTTTCCGAACACATCGGGAATATAGGCGTGAATGACGCTGTCTTTAGGCACGCTGCCGCCGATAAACGAGCGTATCTTGAAGCCCGCCGAGTCGCTGTCGGTAAGTATAACTATGCCGCGCGTTTGGGCGAGTCGCTTTATGAGCCTCTGCTTATCTTTGTCTTTGAAAATGCCGAAGCCGTCTGTCTGAATTATGACGGTATCGAGGACTGTCGAAAGCTTTATTTTATCGTACTTTCCCTCGACGATAACCGCCTGCTTTATCTTTATCATTTTACTCCCTACACCGTCTGGCAGTTATTTTCCGGACTGTATCGCCACAAACAGCTTGACCAACAGCTCCTCCATAACTATCCTGTTATCAACCGCCGAGCTTTTAAGCAGCGTATCCGCTCTGTCCAGCTCGTCAAGGCACTGCCTGAGCGCACGGACGCTCAGCGCCGCCGCCTGGCGCGAAACCTTTGTCAATTTAAACTCGCGTCCGCGGTAATTTGAAAATATCTCCGCAGGCTGAGTGGCTCTGTAGCCCGCCGACACACTCACCTTAACGCGATAGATATCGGCAAAGACGGATATCACCGCGCCCATTATCATCATGACGTCGGCTCTCTGGGCAAAGAGCATATTGAGCGTCTCATACGCCTTGTCGAAATTATCGGAGATTATATATTTTGTCAGGTCAAAGGCATTCGCCTCAATGGTTTTGACGCACATAAGGTCGATATCGGCGCGTGTTATCTCGCGCCCCTCGGCATAGGCCGAGAGCTTATCCGTCTCATTGAGCAGCGTCACCATATCATCTCCGACGCAGGAGACAAGATACTCTGCGTTCCTTTGGCTGAGCTCCGAACCGCGCTTCTGCGCCGCGCCGACAAGCAGCTTTGAAAGCTCATATGCGGTCTTTTTGTTCAGCTCGACCGCGTTGCCGCACTTTGTAAAAAGCGCGACCGCCTTTTTTGCCTTTGCGGTCTTTTTCAGCGAATCCGCTTTGCCGACATAGAAAATCAGCGTGCAGTAGTCCGGAACATCGCCGACTATGCTTTCGAGTTTGTCGTAGGAATCCTCATCGAGCGAATCGACGGGCATATCCTTGACGAACACGCAGGTGCTGCCGCTCATCATCGGAAACGCCTCGACGGCCTGCTCTATATCCTCTAGGGCACACGACGCGCCGTCAAAAAAATGATAGTTAAAATCAGCGAAATCGGGGCTGACGGCCTTATCTCTGAGCTTCGAGGAATAAAATTCCTTGAGATAGCTCTCCGTTCCGAAGAACAGAAACGCTCCGCCGATATCGCCGCTTTTCATAAGCGCTTTCAACTCTTTTTCGCCGATAGAAGCCATTCAATCCACCCTTTCCGCAAATATTTTTCCCGACGGGAACACGGTAATTCTGATATTCCCCTGCCCTCCGGTCGCATATGCGTCTGCGCCCAAAGAGAGCAATTTGCCCATAACGGCGGGCGTTCTGTTTTCATCCGCCGAGAGCGCAGTAAGATTAAAATTTTCCGGGGAAACGCCCTGCGGCAGATTTTCCCGCAGGATGAGTATATCCCCTTTTATATTCGGCGCATAAGACGGTCTGAAAACAAAGACCGTATCCGCACCTTTCGCTTTGAGCACCGCAATGCTCGTTCTGTCCGTTGTTTTATATTTCAGCTCCGCATTGCCGACACTTATCTCGGCAGCGGGTGCAAGAGCATAATTTTCTGTTTTCAGTATTTCTTCGAGGTTTGAGTCAAGCTCACCCGTGAGAATATAATCGGGAGAAAAGCTGTCTATCGCATCGAGAGCGAGCGAGCTTTCACCCTTTGAGATGCGCGGAATGAGCAAAAAATCAAGCTTATCCGCGCCGACACTGTCCATTGCGGACTCAATATTCGAGAGGGCATAATAGCTGTCCCCTCCGCAGCCGAGCAGGGCGGTTTTGCCGCCGGAGCTGACAACTGCCGCCGAGCCGTTGCCGACATCCGCCACGGTTATAACCGTAGCCGTGCGCGAGATTGCATAAGAGCCTGTGCACACGCCGAAGAAAGTAACGGCACATATCAACGCCGCCGCACGCAGGACGCTGCGATTACGGAATCTGTAAATCAGCGCGACCGCCGCAAGGACGATAAGAGCGAACACGAGCCACAGCGGGAAGAGAAACGACGTTGTGTTTAAAGACGAATGCGGAACCGCCGCGAGCGCTTTTGAAAGATTTATCAGAAAAGACGCACATACTCCGGTTATATCCGCAAGTCCCGCCGTAATCACACGAAGAAACGGAAGCTTTGCCGTCAGGGCGGTAAGTCCCGCGAGTATCATGCAGGCGGATGCGGGGAGGTCGGCGATGATATTGGCGGGTATCGAAATCAAGGACACCTTGCCTAAATCAAGTATCATAACGGGCAGAGTGAACGCACAGGCTAAAACGGTGCTTCTGACCGAACCGAAAATAAACTCGCAACTACGCCTTGCATATTTATTTTTGACGCGCTCGATATACGGATTCAAAGGAAAGTCTATGTTGCCGTAACCGACAATTATGCCGAGCGTCGAGAGAAAAGACAGCCGAAGTCCGAGGCTCATCACGCAATACGGATTAATAAAGCAGAGTATAACAAGCGCGGCTCCGAGAGAATTGAGCGAATCCGACTGCCTGGAAATCAGCGTTCCGAGGAGCATGACGAGCATCATAAGCCCTGCACGCATGACCGAATAAGTAAAGCCCGAGACCGCCATAAAAATAACGACAAACACGGCCGAGATAACCGCTCCTATCCTGCTCTTTAGCCTGAAAATATCGAAAATTTTCAGAATAAAGAGACACCAAACAGAGAGGTGCAGACCCGACACGGCGATAAGATGCGATATGCCGGCGGAGGAAAACGCGGCAGAGACACTCTTGGGAAGCTCCGACTTGTCGCCTATCAAAAGCGCGGTTGCAAGTGCGCCGCGCTCACCCGGAACAAGGCGCGAGACTGTATCTTTGATATAGGCGCGCAGCGAAAGGAAGTAATAGCCGGGTGGCCTGCTCTCCGGCCGGGATACGGTTATATCTCCCCTTGCGTATCCGCCCGTAAAGACATTTTCGGACAGGTAGTAATTCCTCGCACTGCGGGTCTTGCCGAGGTCGTAGAGCTGAAGCTCGCCCTCGACAGTGTCATAGGGCTTAAAGCCGAGGCGCGTTTTCGAAGAGAGACGGATATTGAGCTTATATTCCTCGCCGTCTATCTCGGAGGTTTTTATCTGCGTATAGTATCTTTCGCCGCGGCGCTCCTCGAGCGAGACAACGCTCGCCTTGACGGTATGGGCGCTTTCGCAGAATCGCTCCGACGCTTCAACGGGAACCGACGAAGCGGCAAAAGAAAGAAGAACCGCAACAGCCGCCGCAATACACGCGGTCGGGATAACAAAATCACGCCGAACACTCTCAAAGAACAGAGAAAAGACAAAGGCGGCAGCTGCTGCCGAAAGGATAACGACTGCCGCCTTCTGACCGAGTTCAAAAATAAGAGTCAGCGTAAAAAATATTGTGAAACCGATAACCGTGAACGGGCGCGCCATTTCTCGAGTTCTCCGATTATTTGAAGAAAAGAGGAAGCTTCTCGAGGAACACAATATCGTCGCGCTCTGCCGCGTCGCCCTCTGCGAGGACTGCCGCCTTGGCGACTATGTTCGCTTCGAACTTATCGGCGAGGGCAACGACTGCTGCGAGGGATTCGCCGGTGCTGATAACATCGTCAACGATAAGCACCTTCTTGCCGCGAAGCTGGTCTCCGTCCTCTCTGCCGAGAAGAAGGGTCTGCTCTGCGTCGGTGGTTATCGAGCGCACATTAACGCTGACGGGGTCGGTCATATAGACCTTCGGCTTCTTGCGGGCGACAAAATATTTCTTGCCGCTCTGTCTGGACATCTCATAGGCAAGCGGAATGCTCTTTGCCTCGGGAGTGAGTATGTAATCGAACTCCGGGCACTTCTTGAGCAGCTCCTCCGCCGCTCTTACGGTGATTTCGACATCGCCGAAAAGGATAAATGCCGCGATATCGAGCTTGTCGCTGACCGGGCAGAGAGGAAGCTCTCTCTTCACGCCTGCGATCTCCATGGTGTAAGTTTTTGCCAAGATAAACATCTCCTGAAAATTAATATGTTCTTTATTAATCAGCCCGCCGGCCAGCCGAAATCTCTGCCGCCGAGCATATGAAAGTGCAGGTGCTTCACGGTCTGACCCGCACAGTCGCCGCAGTTGTTGACGATTCTGAAGCCGTCCTTGAGATCGAACTGCTTGGCTATCTTCGCCGCCGCCTCGAACACTTTGGAGACGACCGCGCTGTTCTCCGGGGTTATCTCGGCAGCGCTCTTTATGTGCTGCTTCGGGATAATGAGAATATGAAACGGAGCCTGCGGCTCAAGGTCATAGAACGCGAGGACGCTGTCATCCTCGTAGACTTTTTTTGAGGGTATCTCGCCCTTGATTATTTTGCAAAAAATACAGTCATCCATTTAAAAAACCTCCGCACTGTAACTCGCCCGTCCCGCCGACCGCGAGGGTCGGCGGAGCTGCGATTTTATTTTAACATGGCGCCGACTATAGAGTCAACCGCCGCAAGAGCCTCGTCGGCCTTGGAGGCGTCCTTGGCGCCCGCCATTGCGCTGTCGGGCTTACCGCCGCCGGAACCGCCCGCTATCTTGGCGGTCTCACGAACTATATTGCCGGCATGAGCGCCGAGCTTTATTGCATCCGCACCGCAGGCGCAGGCGAAGTTCAGAGTACCCTTCTCTTTATTGACACCCGCAAAGACCGCGACGATATCCGCGCCGTTGTCGCGCGCGGTGTCGCACATCGAGCGGAGCTCTCCGGGATTGGAGACCTCTACCTCGGCGGTAATGAGTCTTACGCCGCCGACCTGTCTTGCGCTGTCCATAAGGCTGCCCGCCTTGAGAGCGGATATCTCGCCGCGAAGCTCCGCAAGCTCTCTGTCCTTGGCCTTGACCTCGGCCGAGAGGGTCGCCGCACGCTTATCGAGCTCAGCGACGTTACCGAGCTTCATCGCCGCCGCTGCGGACTGCATGATGCGCTCGTCGTTTTCTATATGCTTGAGCACGCCGAAGCCCGTAACTGCCGTTATACGTCTGATGCCGGCGGCAACGGAGGACTCGGACACTATCTTGAACAGACCGAGCTTTGCGGTATTGTCCGCATGGGTGCCGCCGCACAGCTCAACGGAGAAATCGCCCGCGCTGACAACGCGCACGACGTCGCCGTACTTCTCGCCGAACAGCGCCATTGCGCCGAGCTTCTTCGCCTCTTCAATGGGCATCTCGCGTGTCTCAACGGGGATACCCTTGAGGATAACCTCGTTGACCTCGCGCTCTATCGCCTTGAGCTCATCGCCCGTGAGCGCCGAAAAATGGGTGAAGTCAAAGCGCATTTCCTCGCTGTTGACAAGCTGTCCCGCCTGCTCAACGTGGCTGCCGAGGTGCTTTCTGAGGGCTGCCTGGAGCAGATGAGCCGCGGTGTGGTTGCGGCGGGTCGCTTCGCGCTTTTCAATATCTATCTGAGCGCAGACCTTATCGCCGAGAGCGATACTGTCTCCGCTTATGAATTTTGCGATATGGAGTATGACTCCGTCGGGGGTCTTGCCCGCAGCGGTAACCTCGAGCGCCGCGTTTTCGGTTCTGATAACGCCCGTGTCGCCCGCCTGTCCGCCGCTCTCGCCGTAGAACGGGGTCTTGTCGAGCACAACAACCACCTCGGAGTCCGCGGTTGCGAACTCGGCGCGCTCGCCGTTTGTGACTATTGCCTTTATCTCGGCGTCGCAGGAATAATCGGTATAGCCGACAAACTCGGTGGCTCCGACATCCTTGAACGAAACGTTGCTGTCCTTCCACGCCTGAGCTCCGGCATCCTTGCGCGCCGCACGCGCCGCCGCTCTGCTCTGAGCGTAGAGGCGGTCGTACTCGTCGATATCGACGCTCATGCCGCGCTCCTCGAGCAGCTCCTTTGTAAGGTCGATCGGGAATCCGAAGGTGTCCTGAAGCTTGAATGCATCGGCGCCGCCGAGCACCTTGGAATCGCTCCGGGCGATTATATTTTCGAGCAGGTTGAGACCTGTGTCGATTGTTTTATTGAAGCTCTCCTCCTCGGCCTTTATGACCTTTACGATAAGGTCATGCTTCTCGACGAGGTTCGGATATGCGGCAGCATTTTCCTTGATAACTGTCTCGCACACCTTATAGAGGAAGGTGCCGTCTATACCCAAGAGTCTGCCGTGGCGCGCCGCTCTTCTAAGCAGGCGGCGAAGGACATAGCCCCTGCCCTCGTTTGAGGGCATAACGCCGTCGCTTATCATGAACGTCGTGCTTCTGATATGGTCGGTAATAACACGCAGGGAGACGTCCTTCTTCTCGTCCTCATGATACTTGACGCCGGCTATCTCCATAATATGCTTCATGATGTTCTGAACCGTATCGACCTCAAAGAGGTTGTCCACGCCCTGCATTATGCAGGCAAGGCGCTCAAGACCCATACCGGTGTCGATATTGCAGCTCTTGAGGCGGGAATAGTTATTGTTTCCGTCATTGTCGAACTGAGTGAAAACGAGGTTCCAGAACTCAACATATCTGTCGCAGTCGCAGCCGACTCCGCAGGTCGGAGAGCCGCAGCCGTACTTCTCGCCGCGGTCGAAATAGAGCTCCGAGCAGGGGCCGCAGGGACCTGCGCCGTGTTCCCAGAAGTTATCCTCTTTACCGAGACGAACCATATGGTCAGGCGCAATGCCGAGCTCCTTCGTCCAGATGTCGTACGCCTCGTCGTCCTCCTCATAGACGCTGATATATATCTTATCCGCGGGCATCTCGAGCACCTTGGTGCAGAACTCCCATGCCCAAGCGGTGGCCTCACGCTTGAAGTAATCGCCGAACGAGAAATTGCCGAGCATCTCAAAGAAAGTGCCGTGGCGCGCGGTGATTCCGACGCGCTCGATGTCGGGCGTTCTGATGCACTTCTGGCAGGTGGTGACGCGCTTTCTCGGCGGGGTCAGCTCGCCCGTGAAGTATTTCTTGAGCGGCGCCATGCCGGCGTTGATGAGCAGCAGGCTCTTATCCCCCTGCGGCACGAGCGAAAAGCTCGGCAGGCGGAGATGACCCTTGCTCTCGAAAAAGCTCAGATACTTCTCTCTGAGTTCATTGAGTCCCGTCCATTCCATAATAACAACTCCTTGAAAAATAAAAATAGATGCCGTTCTGCCCGGGACGGCCGAAGCCGCGGTACCACCCGGATTGCACAAAACTGCACCCCTCTGCTGCCCTTAACGCAGGCTACGCCCGTTCAACGCGGGAGGCTCCGAGCCGGCTGCCGTACTTCCTGACACGGCGCACCTCACAGCGGCATAATGCCGGCGCACCTCTCTGCGAGCGGAATAAACGGCTCTGCTCTTCACAGCCAAAAATATTTACTCAAATATTCTACTCTTAATTTTTCCCGATGTCAATGTTTTAGCCGTAAATCGCGGAGAAAATATCGGGAGCGGCGAATAAGAATACCTGTCCGCGGGAGCTGTGTATCTGCGGACAGGTATTTTTCATATTGTAAATACTTATAATTCCGACTTATCCTTGACAGTTCTGCAATTCATTTCAAGTTCGTCAAACGCCGCTCTGTTATCCATGACAAGTTTTCCACACCGCAATTACATATATCTTTGTCTTTTCTCAGACAAAGTAATTAATCCGAATCTAAAGGTTCACCCCAGTTTGCGTTTTTCTTTAAATTTGAAACAACAGATTTTTCAAAAGAATCAGAGGAATAACTTTGAGGATATATATACCTAAATGTGTTTTCACTTGTATTAACATCATAGATAATTACAGCATACTTATTTCTAATGTAAGCTCCGAATCCATTTTGTGCATCCACAGTCATTGTTATTACTGCTCGACCATATTCATCTTTATCAACAATTTCCACATCTGAAAATTGTGCAGTGGAAGGAGAACGAAGATTTTCACTAACCACCTGTTTAGCAGCCGTTATATAAAATCCGTCGCTTGGCGCTTCGTCAAATTTGACAATCACAATAAATACTATGATAGTGGCAATAATTATTGGAATCGTAATATAAAGGAATCTTTTAAGTTTGGGTAGTTTTTGGAGGTTTTTATAGTTGCCAACGACCTCTTTTATTTTTTCGCCTCCAACTTGTTTTATACTTGATATTTGCTGAGATACATCTGCGTTGTTTGTTGCTGCGTGTGTTCCGTCGTTCACAGACGACATGTTTAAGTTATCTTCGGGAATCATCCGTATTATTTTTGCAACCCATTGGTCTACTATGTCTCCATCATATCCAAACGAAGGTGTCTTACCATCAAGAGTAGTTACTTCTAAACATCCAAACGATTTTCTAACTTTTTTAATTTTGTTTATTGGGTATGTGAATGTTCCCTGAGAACAGACAAACTCTAATCTATCGTTGTATAGATTAAGCGTTCCAGTCCTAAACCCATAGCCTGCCGTTGTTGTCAAAAGAATCTTTTCTGACGCAGTATGTTCTGCTTCTGCAGATCTGACAGCTTGTTCTTGCTCCTTAGAGGCGCAGTCCGGGCGTTCTTGAGTTTCATCGTTTTTAATTTCGGCATTTTCGGATTTATGTTCTTCTATAGTTTCAAATGAAGTTCGATTTTCTTCTGCTCGTTCTGATACTGCAGGTTTAACCTCTGATTCAATTTTTCCAACTGTCTTTCCGCAACCAGTACAGAACTTCGCATCTGCACTTAATTCCTGTCCGCAATTTTTACAATACACTTAATTTCCTCCTTATTTATTCATTGTTATTAAACCTACCACAGCCATTATATAACAACCTCGGGTTGTTGTCAATAACTAATAATAAGTTTTTTATTTTACTCCGAATCGTTGTTAAAATTATTATGGGTGATGCAAATGATAAAGAATCTCAAAAAACTCCGTAATTTTCACGGTATAAGCCAGCAACAACTTGCCAATGTTGTGGGGGTCAGCCAACAATCCATAAATAAATATGAAAATCAAAATGTAGAGCCCGATATATCAACGCTGATAAAGATAGCAGATTATTTTTCAACAACAGTGGACTATCTTGTCGGGCGAACGGAAAGCACGGACGGCGCAGAGAGCATTGTGCTGACGCATGACGAACATCTTGTTATATCCGGGTACAGATTTTTGAATGACGAAGAAAAACAGATAGTGAGGTTGGTCATAAACAACCACCGCAATTAATTTATAAAAAACAGCTATCCCCTCTCTGCCCGAAAGCAGCGAGGGGATAACAATTATATATCACAAAAGCGGAGAACCCTCTTGAGCTCTCCGCTTTGTTTTATTTATGTTGCCCTACTTCTATCAATAATAGCGATATCCGGCGAGCTTCTGCGCGGCATGGGCACGGGTTATAGATCTTTTGATAATCATAAACTTGTTCTCAAGAGCAAGATTGAACGACATTGAAACGGTCTTTACTACCCTCTTCAGGTTGAAATCGACCTTTGCGGAGAAGCGAATCATCGTAAGGCCGAAATCGGCGATGCTTACTTCGCTGTCCGGCTCAAATTTGCCGTCGGACGCTTTGACTATTCCGTTGCCGACAGCCCACACTGCGGCTTTAAACGCAGGATCCGAGCTGTCGAGATCGGCAAATGAAATGTTCTCGGTATTGACCTCGGGCGAGCCGGCCATGCCGTAAAGAGCCTGAACAAGAGCCGACTTTGTCAGCGCGGAATCGGGGCTGAACTGCGTCTCGGAGGTGCCCGCCATGTAGCCTTTTCTGTACATAAACTCGATTGCATCGTAATACTCCGAATCGGACGCGACATCCGCAAACGGGAAGTTTGCATCGGGCAGAGCGTCAAGGATTCTGTCGGCGATATGTCTGTGACCCGCTGCGTTCGGATGGTATGTGTCGCAGGTCGTGCCCGTTGTATCGACAAAGATATAGCCGTATTTCTCGGCGCCCTCCTTCATCGGCTTGTTCGCTATATCGACGACCATTTGTCCGAGATTGATGCTCTGGCTGTCATCCTTGCTCTCCTCGGTGTCTGTCGCTCCGCCGTCGCTCTTGACGCTCGTATCGAACATTCCGATAACCAGAAGCTGAACATCGGGGTTTAGAGCATATATATCCTCAATGACATGGTTCCAGTTCTCAAAGAAGTTTTCGAGCCCATATTTAAGCGCACGCGGGAGAACTCTGATAAGCTCGGGCATTGCGTCGGTAATCTTAGCGAGCTCAACTATTTTGTCGAGCTTATCGTTGACTATGCCGTTCTCCTTGAGAAGATCGCGCAGAGCCTTGACATACTTGCTGCAAGTGCCCTCTTTTTCGAGAATATCGGCGATGACCCATGTGAGATAAGTGCCGAAATCGTTTCCGCCGACACCGAGAGTAATAAGACCCGCCTGTGAAATTGCGCGGCGATACTCGGGAATCCTCGTTTTCATGACCTCGGGATCATGAGAATCGTGGAAGAGATAATCGTCTCCCGGATAATCATCCTCAAGCATGTAGCGGATATCTATCGTCCTGAATCCGGGGCAGGCCATCGGAACATAATTCACTCCGAGAGCATCGGCAACATACGCGCCGTATGAATTTTCAACGCGCTTGAACTCAGAATCCACATACACAAGGTCGTTGTGACCGCTGGCGACACTGTCGCCCAAAAGCACATATGTGCCGTAATCATAATACTTCTTTGCGTCTGCACTCTCGGTGCTGTCCGCGGCGAAGCAGACCGCGGAGCAGAAGGCCAATACGCATGTGAGAATCACTGCGACCGTCCTGCTTATAAACCTTTTCATTTTGATCATCCTATCAAAATAGATAAAGCCGCACAGTCAAGAAACTGTACGACTTTAAAGTATCACAGATTTTTTTTGAAAATCAATGTCCGAGGGCAAAAAAAATAAATTATCCTAAATCAGTAGGCATTGTTTTTAAAAAGTGCGGTCATCCGCCAAATTTACAGGGCTTATTCATCGGCTTATTCCGATTATATGTTTCTCCGCTTCGACGCTGAGCGGCGTATAAGCGTTTATCTCTTTTGTTTGCAGGTCTACGACAACGACCGCCTTATCTGCGCTGAGAAACATCTTCCCGTCGCTTACGAGCATATTAAAGACAAGCTGGAAATCGCAGTCGAACTCTGTTTTTAGCATATCCCCGTTTTCGGATATTTCGAGCAAGACCGATTTGGAATTTTCTCCGACGCGATCGGAAAGAAGAATATACGCCCGCTCGTCTGTCACATACCGCGCTTTAAAGCCCAAATTTTCATCGCTGAATATTTTATGATACTTGCAGCCGCGGTCTATCTAACTGATAATAAAAGTAATTTAGAATTAACCATCGAAAATGCCCAATTGGAGAAGGAAAACAATTCACTTAAAAATGAAAACAAACTTCTTAAAGCTGTTATCAATAAGGTATCTGACTTTATCGAGAAACACAATATGCCTGAGCCACTAAAAAGAGGATTAAAAGAAATAATAGACAGACTCACTTCATCAAAAGCAACCGAGTCGAGGTATGCATAGATAACCATCCGTGTTTCATTTTGGAAGCCTTTGTGGCAAAATGGAAAGGTCAAAAAGCATTATATCTTTTTTCGAGTATTTTTAACCTAAGAGGGTTACATCTATTTACGACGCAGAAAATTTTTTAAACCTTTCGATAAAGGAGTCTTGACTTTCAATAGCAAAAATGATATCATTAAATCAAGATTTAATGATATCATTTAGGAGGTGCTGTTTTGATTAAGGAATGTAAATCCAATCGAACTCGACAAGTTCAATTTAGAATGGATCCAGATAAAGTAAAACGTTTGCTTGCAGCCATTGCCTATGATGACAATATGCATAGTATGGCAGATTTGTTTAACAATGCGGCTGATGAATACTTAGAAGAACACAAAGAAAACGGAGAGAAGAACAATGGCTGAAACCAAAATAATAGTAATACCCGAGGGTAAAATTTGCGACTATGTTGATGGAAAATTTCGTAATGATACGCCTGAAGAATATGTAAGGCAAACCATCGAAAAACGACTTGTAAATGAACATAAGTATTTGCCCAAGCAGATTAAAATAGAATATACTCTACAACTTGGTTCTCGTAAACCACGTGCCGATATTGTTATTTTCGATAAAGACTGTACCGAACAAACGCAGGAAAATATCAAGTTGATAATTGAATGTAAAAAAGAAACTGTTGAAGCACGCAATGCCAAAGATGGTGTTGAACAATTAAAATCATATATGTCTGCTTGCCCAAATTGTGAGTGGGGCATGTGGACAAATGGGAAGCAAAAAGAAGTATATCGAAAATATGTCAACGATAAAGGTCAAATTGATTTTATGGACTATAATGATATTCCTTCTGCCGATGGCAGTTTGGATGATATCAATCGACCTAAAAGAACATCTTTGAAAAATGCATATGATGACAACTTACTGTTCGTATTTAAAACATGCCACAACCATATTCACGTTAATGATGGCTTACAAAAACAACCGGCATTTTTTGAACTTTTAAAAGTTATTTTCTGCAAAATAGAAGATGAGCGCAACATACCCAATCCTTTAGAGTTTTACACTACATCAGAAGAGCGTTCAAATCCAGACGGTCAGCTTACGGTAAAAAAGCGCATATCTAAGATTTTTGAAAGAGTTAAGAAAAAGCACGGAAAGATATTTGATTCTAACGATGAAATCAAGCTTGCTCCACGTAGTTTGGCGTATATAGTTAGTGAACTTCAAAAATACAGTCTTCTTAACACTAATATCGACATTAAAGGGAAAGCATACGAAGAAATCGTTGGTGCTAACCTTCGTGGTGACAGAGGTGAATTCTTCACGCCTCGTAATGTTATGAAGATGGTTGTTGAGATGATAAATCCTAAGATGGACGAAAGAGTTCTTGACAGTTCTTGTGGCACCGGAGGTTTCTTGGTTACTGCAATGACACACGTTATTGCCGATTTGGAAAGGGAATTTTCTGCGCAAATTGGCCGTAATAAATGTGATTGGGATGGTGATTCTATTAGAGCGTTTAATGACCGCATATCCGATATGGCTTCACATTACTATTTCGGGTTTGATATTAACCCGGATCTCGTAAAAGCAACCAAAATGAATATGGTTATGAATAATGACGGTAGTGGCAATATACTTCAGACTAATTCGCTTTTGCCTCCACACGAATGGACGGATGAATTCCGCACAAAATTAGCTGATGCTATCGGTGTTGATAAGAGTGAAATAAGAAATCATAATACTATTGCTTATTTTGATGTGATTGTTACAAATCCGCCATTTGGCAGCAAAATACCTGTGAAAGATAAAAACATATTGGAACAGTTTGAACTTGCTCACATTTGGGAAAACGACAAAAAGACAGGCACCTGGACAATGACAGAACGATTGCAGTCATCTGTACCGCCTGAAATTTTGTTCATTGAACGCTGTACTCAACTACTCGTAGATGGAGGCAGAATGGGAATTGTTCTTCCAGACTCGATTCTTGGTTCTCCTGGACTTGGATATATTCGTGAATGGTTGATAAAGAATCATCGTATTGTAGCAAGTATAGATTTAAACGCTGATACTTTTCAGCCTCGTAACGGCACGCAGACATCTGTTCTTTTCTTACAAAAGAAAACGAAGCAACAGAAAGATTCAGAGGAAAAATCAGGGAAAATGGCTGATTATAACATCTTTATGGCTATGGTTGAAAAAGTGGGTCACGATAAACGAGGAAATCCAATTTTTAAGAGAGATAAAGAGGGTAACGAAATACTTGTTCCGGATACTAACAGCGTTCTTGTGCTAGGAGATACAGGTACCGGCGAACGCACTGTATCTCATCAGCAAAAAAAGAAAGTTGAGGATGACCAAACACCTGATGTTCCCGAGATTTTCGCAAAATGGAAGCAACAGGAGGGAATAGCGTGGTAAACAGTAATTTGGCACACAAATTAGATAATGAAAATGCTATTGACGTTGAAACGAATGATATACCATTGAAATGGTGTTCAGTGTCTTTGTCTGATGTTATTTTTCGTGGTAAACGTCTTGAAGCAAGCGTTTTCGATGTAGAGGCAAAGCAGGCCAGGCAAATTATTAAAAATTCAAAATTTCCTTCTACAACTATAGGAGGCGAAAATGGATTAACGACATCTTATACATGTGCTCGTTTTAAACGTATATGGCTTGAACATTCAGATTTTCCAATATATCAGCCATCCACAATAGTTGATATTAAGCCAAAACCGGATGGATATATTTCCCATTTGACTAAAACTAATATAGAAAATTTGCGTGTTAAAAAAGGGCAAATTTTGATGACCTGCTCTGGTACTATAGGAAATGTGTCTTATGTATCAGATACTTTAAAAAATAAAATATTCAGTCATGACCTTTTAAGAATCAACTGTAAAAACGCAGTAGATCAAGGGTATGTCTATGCATATTTAAGAAGTAAAGTGGGTAATAAAATTTTACTTACTAATAGCTATGGTGCTGTTATTACACATATAGAACCTGAGCACCTTGCCACCATTCCCATACCTGATGCACCAAAGGAAATCAAAGAAAGAATACATAATCTTATTGTCGAATCTTTCAAATTGCGTGATGAATCAAACGAATTAATTGACCAAGCGACAGCCTTACTTATTGATGAATTGAAGTTGCCTCCTATAAGCGAATTCAAACAAAATAATATAAAAAATTCAGCAAATGTAAATGCATTTAGCGTCAAATTAAGTGACTTGAATGGTCGTGCAGATGCATCTTATCACCTGCCAATTGTTGACGCTATTATTAAGCACTTAGAACAATACTCTGCTGAAGTGACTACAATCGGTGACAATCGCATTAGTTCTGATGTAGTTTTACCAGGGCGATTCAAGCGAGTATATGTCAATAGTGAGTATGGCGTTAAATTCATAGGTGGCAAAGAAATGAAACAATTAGATCCCTCAAGTGAAAAATACATATCCAAAAAAGCTCATGCGAAACAACTCGAAGGGGCACTTGGGATTAAGGAATACTCCATTCTCACACCTGCTCGCGGCTCTCTTGGTGAGGTTGTTATGCCGTGTAAACATTTTTATAACTGGGCAATTAGTGATAATATGATGCAAATATTGTCTAACAGCAAAATTTGCGGATATTTGTATATTTTTCTTAATTCAGAATATGGAAAGATTTTGATTCAACGTTTCACTTATGGTGGTGTTATTGATGCAATAGAGCCGTGGCATATTCAGCAAATTCAAATACCGTTGTTAAAAAATCAAATTATACAAAACAAAATAAATGATTTAGCATTGCAAGCTAATGAAAAGCGTTATAAGGCTTACCTTTTAGAGCAAGAAGCTTTAAAAATAATGGATGAAGAAGTAATATACGCAAAGTGATTTTACAAGTTTTAGGGTGCCCCTAACGAGGTATTTGATAGCATAGCTATCCAAATACACTGCTTGCTGAGTTGGTTCAAAGCGGGCAAGCTACCGTTTGGATATCCAAATGGTCTGCTCGCTAAGATTATACAAACAGTTTTCATTGGCATTTTTATAATTGTGTTTTGTGGCGAAAAAAGAAAAGCAGAAAAGACGACACGAGTTTATGGATTTAACAGAGCGGGACAAAATATTTCCGCTGCAATGAATTCTGCCGTGGACAATTTAATTGAATCCGGTTGTGTTGAGGAAGTTGAGGGTAAACTGAGAATTAAGCAGTAATTTTAACAAATTATTATAGTAATAGCAAATCTCCGTGGAGCAATCTGCGGAGATTTGCTTTGTTCAAAAGGTCTCCTTAAATAAGGAGGTGTATTTGAAATATAGATTATAAGTTCTGACTGTTAGGTTAATATCAGATATTCGGGTATACATTATTCAAGAAAATATGTAGAAAAATAAGTGATATTATAAAAAGATTTGATGTTATACAGAATAAAATATCCCTCACAGAATCAACTGTGAGGGGTATTGTCATATCATATTGAAATGTTTTAAGGCATCCATAATGGCGTTCTCTTTTTCGGGAGGGCAGTTGGGGACTTTGCTGTTTTGGCTTTTGGGCTTGTTATATGCCTCGCCGACATCAAGTCCGCACTTGCGTTTAATCTGTGAAATGTTGAGAGTTGATACCTTTAAGCCGTGCTTATGAAGAACATAGGATTTAATCTCTTCGTAAGTCCCGTGGGTCTTTAACGAGCCAAGCTCAAGCTCTTCCGGTCTAACCTCTATAACAACGTGTTCTTTGGTTGATATGTTCCTGACCAATAACGCAACAGTCTCCACATGATTCGTATGCGGGAACATATCGACGGGCTGAATTTTTTCGACTTTATAGCCGCGCTTTGTCAGAAGGCGCAGATCGCGCTGCTGAGTTTCGGGGTTGCAGGAGATATAGACTATCTTTTTCGGCGCGAGGGTCACAAGCGACGACAGGAAGCACTCATCGCTTCCGGCGCGCGGAGGGTCCATAAAAACTATGTCCGCTCTCTCCCCGTCCCGCGCCATGCCGAGCATGAATTCACCCGCATCGTCGCAGAAGAATCGCACGTTCTTTATGCCGTTGCGCTTGGCATTAGATATTGCGTCGTGAACGGCGTCGCGATTGAGCTCAACGCCTATTACCTCGCCCGCCCGCTTCGACGCGACAAGTCCTATAGTGCCTATGCCGCAGTAGGCGTCGATGACCTTTTCGCGCCCGCTCATGTCGGCATATTCCATAGCGGTGTTATAGAGCACCTCGGTCTGCACCGGGTTTATCTGATAAAATGAGCGCGGAGATATCCTGAATGTGAGTCCGCAAAGCTCATCCTCGATTTTGCCCGTACCGTAGAGCACATTTTCGCGCTCGCCGAGCACAAGGCTCGTTTGATAGGGGTTTATATTGTGGACTATTGTGGTTATGTCCGGATGCTCCTTGCGAAGTGCCTTGACGAAGTTGTTCTTCGCAGGGAAAATCGGCCCCGCCGTGACCAAAACGACCATTATCTGATTCGTTTTAAAGCCGCGCTTGACGAGAACATGGCGGAGCGTGCCGCTGCCGCTTCGCTCGTCATACGGCTGAATCTTAAAGCTCCTCAGCATATTGCGGACGGAGACGATTATCTCATCCGCTTTTCTGTCCTCCGTCAGGCATGAATCGACGCAGACTATGCTGTGCGTGCCGGACTGATAGACGCCGGAAATTATCTTCCCGTTTCTCGCCGTGGCAAACGCCGCCTGCACCTTGTTGCGGTAATGATACGGCTCATCCATGCCGATTATCGGCTCGACATGGGCGAATTCTCCGAGCAGTTTTTCCACCTTGCGCTGTTTGAATTTCAGCTGCTCCGCGTAGCTCAGATTCTGCAGCTGGCATCCGCCGCATTTTTTATATAGAGGACACTTCTTTTCTTCAGTCATGTTTAATTCCGTTTCAGTCGGGATATCTCCGAAAATTCACTTATTTATCCTGCTGAGCTTTGTGCTCGGCTTTTTCGGCGCTTCGCTGAATTGATTGGGTAGATTCGGATTTGAGAGCGTTAAAATCGTTCTGCATAATAGCCATAGAAACGATCGCAAGTCCGAAGATATCGAGGATCAAATAGGCAATCTCGTTGCCGATAGCAGAATAGCCGTGTTCGGCAAACTTGTCTTTGACGATCTTTCCTCTCGTAAACCACCAAAACAAGGAGTAAAACGGGACAAAGACAAGGCACAGCATTTCACCGGTGCAGCTTGATTCGTCCTTTTGGATTGCCCGAGTGTTCTTGACGAGCAGATACTCCCAGTAAATTTGGTAGATACCAAAGGTTATGATCGACAATAGAATACAATCGCCGATTTTTCGTTTGTTAATAGGTATCATATTGAATCATCCTTTCGAGGTTGGTATAATGCTTTCGAGGGGGTGTGATGATATGGATATTCAGTCAAACCTTTTTGAAATGGCGCTGGGGATTAAAGAACCGCTTTACATCAAAGAGATTTCATTTGACGAAGAGAACGGAGAACTCCATATATACGTTGATTTCAGACGCGGGAGCAGATTCGCTTGTCCGGTCTGCGGTCAGGAAGAGTGTGCCGTACACGATACGACAGAGAAAGTATGGCGTCATCTGAATTTCTTCCAGTACAAGTGCTACATTCATTTTTGGAATCCGAAAATCAAATGTGACAAGTGCGGCGTGAGGCAACATATGCCGTATTGGGCAAGACCGCAAAGCGGTTTTACGTCTCTGTTTGAGGCGTTTGTGCTGACGCTTGCAAGAGAAATGCCCGTTTCTCAAATCGCCAAACTTGTCGGAGAACACGACACACGGATTTGGAGAATTTTGCATTATCATATTTCAAAGGCGTATGCTGCAAAAGTCTTTTCCGAATTGACGCAAGTCGGAATAGACGAGACATCCTCGCGCAAGGGACACAAATACGTCAGCGTTTTTGTCGATATGGTCAAACGGGAAGTTGTGTATGCGACGCCGGGTAAAGACGAGAGCGCAATAGAGCGGTTTTCGGAAGAACTCAACAGTCATAACGCAAGCAGTGAACAGATCACGAACGTCTCTATGGATATGTCTCCTGCTTACATCAGAGGAGCAACTGATCACTTGCAAAACGCCAAGATCACCTTTGATAAATTCCACGTCATAAAACAACTTAACGAGGCGATAGACGAGATACGGCGAACGGAAACAGCCATAAATCCTTGTCTGAAAGGATCGCGGTATATCTGGCTGAAAAACCCGGAAAATCTTACCGACCGTCAGCGTGACGCATTGAAAACGCTTTCAAAAGAGAACAGGAAACTGGCGAAAGCCTATCAGATGAAGTTGACGTTGCAAGGCATTTATCGTACCGTATGGGATTATCGCGTCGCTGACGTCAGTTTTCAAAAATGGCTCTCATGGGCTATCCGCTCAAGACTTACTCCCATTAAACGATTTGCCAAAATGTTCGAATCGCATTATGAGGGTATATTGCAATTTTTCAAATCGCGTCTCTCTGCCGGAATATCGGAGGGTATTAACAGCCGAATTCAGGAAATCAAGCGCAGATCAAAGGGCTTTCGCAATATCAATTACTTCATCTCGATGATTTATCTTGATGCCTCTAACCTATTGCTTCCCTCATACACCTAATCCCACTTCACCCAATCAATTCGGCGAGGTGCCGCTTTTTCTTTGTCTTTCTTTGCAACATCGTTGGTGTTCATCGAGTTGCGGAACACCACGAAGCGGTCAAACAGGAATTCGGTGACGAAGTTCGTCAGCATACAGATGACCTCGACGAGGTAGTTATTCCATAAAAGGTCGGTTGTGGCGTACTTTGTAAACCAGGTTGAAAGCGGAGTAAACACGCAGTAATATGCCGCGACCTTGAGCATGGCTATCGGGACATTGTTAGCCGACTTAAAGGTGAACTTGCGGTTGAAGGTAAAGTTCCAAAGCACCGAGAGAACAAGTGAGATAAGATAAGCTACCCACTCTTTGAAATGGCATGCCTCATAAAACAGGGTGTATGTTGCTATCTGAATAATTCCCGCAGAGGCCGAGAAAAGAGCGAACTTTACGGTCTGGAGAATATTCTCTTTTGTGCTGAGCTTCTGAGTTTCGGCAACGTCCTGTTTTTCTTTCTTTTTGTCCGACATATTTGTCTCCCCTTTTATTTTTTACGAATTTCCTGCGTTTTTGAGCATCTCTTCCGCCGATTTCAGCTGAAGCTCCGTTACCTCAAGTCCGCCGGTTATCCGCGCTATCTCATGTATTCTGCCCTCGGTATCAAGGCGTTCGACCTTTGTGTAGGTCTTGCCGTCCGAGACGGATTTGCTGATTTTCATATGGCAGTCCGCCTGCGCCGCTATCTGCGCCGAATGGGTGACGCATATGACCTGCCTGCCGCGGGACACCTCCTTGAGCTTCATGGCGACCTTCTGCGCCGCCCTGCCGCTGAGTCCGGTGTCTATCTCGTCAAATATCATCGTGTCGAGCCCGTCTCTGCCCGCTATGACGCTCTTTATCGCGAGCATTATGCGCGACAGCTCGCCTCCCGAGGCTATTTTTGCAAGGGGCTTCAGCGTCTCGCCCGCGTTAGCGGAGATAAGAAACTCTATGTTATCCGCGCCGTTTATTGTAAACGCAGTTTTTTCTCTGTTTACCTTGAAGCTGACCGACGGCATATCGAGAAACTCGAGCTGTTCGGTCACTCCGCGCTCAAACTCGCGCGCCGCCTTTTCACGCGCCGTCGTAAGCCTTTCGGCAAGGGCGCGAACCTCTGCCTTCGTTGAGCCGACAAGCGAATCAAGCTCCTTGACGCGCTCGTCGGAGAGCGCTATCTCGTTTCGCTCTTCGCGCGCGGAATCGAGGAATGAGAGCATATCCTCCTCCGTAGAGCCGTATTTTACGGAAAGGCGGAAAAGCTCATCGAGCCTTGCCTCTATCTCCTCGAGCTCGGAGGGGTCATATGAAAAATCCTCTATCGCCGAGCGAAGCTCCCCTGCGCAGTCCTCAAGCTCGTAGCCGACGGTGCGCAGCGTCTTTGCGGCGGGCTCGACATCCTTATAGAAGCGCGCCGCATCCTCTGCGTTGCCGGCGCAGTCGTCTATTGCACTTATGACGCCGAAGCTGTCATCCGCGCCGCGGAGGATATCATATGCCGCGCGGAGCGAAGCGGTGACGCGCTCGCAGTTTTGCAGCAGCGTCTTTCGCTCGTTCAGCTCATCGCGCTCGCCCGGCTTTATATCCGCCTGCTCAAGCTCGGATATCTGATAATCGAGCAAGTCGAGACGGCGAAGCTTCTCCGACTCGTCCGTTCTGAGAGAGTCGCGCTCCCTGATATATGAACAGAGCTCTCTGAATTTTTCTCTGTATTCCTCAAGCAAATCGGCGTCGTCCGCTATGCAGTCGATGAACTCGAAATGCTTTTCGGGCGCCATGAGCGCCTGATTGTCATGCTGACCGTGTATGTTTATCAGCTCATGCCCCGCCTGCCTCAACGCGGCGACATTAGTCGGCACGCCGTTTATACGGCAGGTATTTTTGCCGTCCGAACCGAGGGTGCGGCGAAGAAGTATATTCCCGTCCTCGTCGGGCTCGATATCGTATTCCGAGAGTCTCGCGGCGGTTGCTTTTGAAACGCCGGAGAACAGCGCCGTGACACTTGCGGACTGCGCTCCCGTTCTTATGAGCTCGCGCGAGGTACGTTCGCCGAGCACCGCGTTTATCGAATCGATTATAATCGACTTGCCCGCGCCGGTTTCGCCCGTAAGGACATTGAGCCCCGAATCAAATTCGATATCGGCGCTCTCAATTATTGCTATATTCTCTATTTTCAGACTGAGAAGCATAGCTCAAACCTCATTTTTCGATAAGTCGTTTTATGGAATCCTTCATCTGCGAAGCGTAGCTTTCGTTTCTGCAAAGGGCAAATATCGTGTCGTCGCCCGCAAGCGTGCCGACAAGCCCCTCCCAATGCATGGAATCGAACGCCGCGCACGCCGCCTGCGCCATGCCGGTATAGCAGCGAATGGCTATGATGTTGCCCGCAAAATCGGCGGAGACGACGGACTGGGCAAAGATGCTTTTGAACTTCGAAAGCAGCTCGTCTGACTCGGTCTTTGTGACCGCGTACTTATACTGACCGTTTGCACCCATGGTCTTGACAAGGCGCAGCTCCTTGATATCGCGCGAAACTGTCGCCTGAGTTGCGTCAAAGCCGCTGTCTCTGAGCTTTTGAAGAAGCTCGTCCTGGGTTGACAAGTCATATTTTTCAATTATTTCGAGTATCGCTTCCTGTCTTCTTTTTTTCAAAGTTCTACCTCCCGTTTGCCGTGGGAACTGCTGTTCCACTTCATCATTTTTCTGTTAAGTATATCTAAAAAGCTGTCATTTTTAAGTCTTATAAAATCGGCGGAGATGTCCGCTTTTTCGACGGTTATACTCCCCTGCGCCGACACGGTGAACGGCTCGTCGCCGTCGCACGAGACGCATATCGAACCCCCGTCGTCGGAATATATCCGCAGCACGGAGTCCTCGCCGAGAACGAGCGAACGGGTGAACACAGAATGCGAGCAAATGGGAGTCAGAATCATACACTCGAGCTTCGGGTCAACAACGGGTCCGCCCGCAGAGAGCGAATATGCGGTTGAGCCCGTCGGCGTTGAAACAATGAGCCCGTCTCCGAGATAGCGGTTGAAAAAGTTTCCGTTGAGGTCGACGTTTATCTCGGATATTTTGCTGAGTCTTGAGGGGCGCATGACGGTGGAATCGTTCATATTGTAGCCGCTCTGCACGCGGTCTCCGTCCGTTGCGGTGGTTTTGAGCATCATGCGCTTATCCATGCTGTAGTCGCCGGTTATGAGCTTTTCGAGCAGGTCGAGCTCGTGTATCTCAAGACCCGCCATAAACGCAAGTCGGCCGGCGTTGATACCCAAAACGGGCTTCGAATAAACCGCCGCCTTCTTTGCGGAGTGGATTATCGTGCCGTCTCCGCCCACGGTTATAACAGCCTCGCAGCTTTCGAGCAGCTCTTTTTCCTGCAAAAATACCGCCTTTGTGTCGGAGAAAACCTCCTTTGTGTCGAGCGGCAGAGAATATGCCGCACCGAGCTCGTCGAGCCGCCCGCAGATGAGCCTCGTCACCCCTGCGGCATTTCTGCGCGTTAAATTGGGAATTATCGCAAAAATCATAATTATTCTCCCGCCTTGAACCGTGCGTGCGCCGCGCCGACAACTCCCGCGATATCGGGCGCCGACGGAGTCTGCACTTCGGACTTTTTCAGATATACAAGGTATTCTATATTGCCCTCCGGCCCTTTGACCGGAGAAAAATCGAGAGCAGATACCGAAAATCCCGCCTGCACGGCATAAGAACAGACATTTTCGATAACTTTTATATGTATGCGCGAATCCTTGACCACGCCTTTCTTGCCGACATTTTCTCTCCCCGCTTCAAACTGGGGCTTTATCAGGCAGACGGCACTGCCGCCGTCTTTTATCAGCGGCGAAAGCGCGGGCAGGATGTGTTTCAAAGAAATAAAAGAGACGTCCGCGCTCGCAAAATCCGCGCGCTCGGGAATTTCTTTTTCGGTTATGTATCTGAAATTTGTCTTTTCGAGGTTGACGACGCGGGGATCGCGCTCCAGCACGGGCGAGAGCTGCCCGCTCCCCGAATCGACGGCGTAGACTTTTTTCGCGCCGTTTTGAAGCATACAGTCGGTAAAGCCGCCTGTCGAAGCGCCGATATCTATGCATAAATATCCGCTTAAATCGAGTTTGAAAACCTCAACGGCTTTCTCGAGCTTCAGCCCTCCGCGGCTGACATAGCGCTCGGTCTCCCCTTTATATTCGATTATATCACAGGCATTTGCCAAAAGTCCAGCTTTAGAGACCACTTTGCCGTTTAAATATACATTGCCGCTTTTTATCATTTCCTTGGCTTTTTCACGCGACGGCGCGATGCCCATGGAGACCATAAGAGTGTCTATACGCTTTCTGTTTTCGTCCACTTTCAGTCCTCCGCGGAGGCGATAAACGAGAGAACACCCTCCTCGTCAAAGCCGTATTCGTGCAGAAGGGACTCGACGGACGCCTGCTTGACGAAGCCGTTTTCAATGGCTCTTAAATGATATTTTCCGCCAAAGCCCGCCTTGGAGAGATCAAACAGGAAGCCCTCGCCCGCTCCGCCGCGGCGTATGCCCTCTTCGAAGAAATAAACATCCTTGCAGGTCTTTGCCGCCTCAACCGCGCCCTCGCAGACTGGGATTATGCGGTTAAGCTTTATGAGCTTCACGGATTCACCCGCATTCAGGAGCTTCTCATATGCGAATGCACAGGCCGAGAAGGTTCTGCCGTAAGTCACAATAGCTTTTTCGGCTTTCTCGTCGCCGAACACGTCAAAGTCCTCAAAGGTCGGCTTTATGCTCTCGGGAATGGCTCGCTGAGCGCCGCGCGGATATCTTACCGCGACGAGCTTGGATTCGGAATAGAGCGCCTGCTGCATGGCGTGCTTCAATCCCTCATAGGACGAGGGAGAATAGACGGTTATATCGGGCACGCTCCTGAACATGGAGACATCGAAAACGCCCTGATGAGTCTCGCCGTCCTCGCCGACAAAGCCGGCGCGGTCAACGGCTATGACCATCTTCTGCTTTTGCAGCGCGGCGTCGTGCAGAAGCTGATCAAAGCAGCGCTGAAGGAAGGTTGAATAGACGGCAAACACCGGGATAAACCCGCTCTTTGCAAGGCCGAGCGCAAACGCCACGGCGTGCTCCTCGGCGATGCCTATATCAAAGAATCTGTATTTATATTCATTAGAGAACCGCTCAAGTCCCGTGCCGATGGACATAGCCGCGGTTATGGCGCAGACGCGGTCATCGCAGGAGGCGAAGCGGCACATGATATCGCCGAAATGGCTCGAAAAGCTGGTGCCAGTCGAGAGCGGTTCACCCGTATTAATATCGAACTTCGAGATTCCGTGGAACTGCTCGGGCGAACGCTCGGCAAAGTCGTAGCCCTTGCCCTTGAGCGTATTGACATGGAGAAGCACGGGCTTATCGTACTTCTTCGCCATTTCAAAAGCCTCACAGAGCTGCTGAATATTGTGTCCGTCGATAGGCCCGATATAGTGAAGTCCGAGATCCTCGAACCACGAGTCTGAATAGATAATGCGCTTCAACGCGCTCTTTATGTCAAACGCCGCGTCCGAGAGCTCGTTTCCTATAAGCGGGATATGCTTTAAGAGCTTTTCGGTGTGCGCCTTCATGCGGTAATACTCGGGCTTTGCTCTGACAACGGCGAGATAACGCGCCATAGAGCCGACGTTCTCTGAGATGGACATCTCATTGTCGTTGAGCACGATTATTAATCTGTCATGCGTTCTGCCCGCGTTATTGAGCGCCTCATAGAACATTCCGCCGGTCATCGAACCGTCTCCGACGACGGCGACAACGGTGTTCTTGCTGCCGCGCATGGTATTCGCGGTAGACAGACCGAGGGCGCTTGATGCGGCGGTGCTGGAATGGCCGCTGTAAAACATATCGTGCTCGCTCTCCTCGGGGCGGCAGAAGCCCGAGAGCCCGCCCTCCTGACGCAGGGTGTGGAAGCGCTCGTATCGGCCTGTGAGCAGCTTGTGGGTATAGGCCTGATGGCCGACATCCCAGACAAACTTATCGCGCGGGGAATCAAACTCCTTATGCATGGCGAGCGTCAGCTCCACAACGCCGAGATTCGACGCGAGGTGGCCGCCGTTCTTCGACACGGTGTCGATAAGAACGGTGCGTATCTCGGCGGCAAGCTCGTTGAGCTGAGCGTAGCTCAGGTCTTTTATATCCGCCGGGGAATGTATATTTTTAAGGTACTTGTCAGTTGACATTTGACTTCAACCTTTCGCTTTAATCGAATTGACGGTCACTTATTTCTTGAAAGCAGCTTTTTTGAAAGCAACACAAGAAACTCAGACTCGCCGCCGAACACGCCGAGCGCGTCTATCGCTTTTCGGGTGAGCTCAGCGGCTATTTTCTTCGCCTCTTCGAGTCCGAGGAGCGAGACGTAGGTGTTTTTGCAGTTCTCTGCGTCACTGCCGACGGGCTTGCCGAGGGTCGCTTCATCACTCGTCACGTCGAGAATATCATCGACTATCTGGAACGCTATGCCGAGATTTTCGGCATATACCCTTGCGGCCTCAAGCTTCATATCATCGGCTCCCGCCGCTATGCAGCCGAGCTGACAGGCGCATCTTATAAGTTCGCCTGTCTTGAGAATATCTACCGAGCGGAGGTCGTCGGCCGCAACCGTTTTATTTTCGTTTTCAAGGTCCTGAACCTGCCCCGCAATCATTCCGGCGCAGCCCGACGCTCGCGCAAGGAGCGAGACCGCCTTTGCAACGGCATCGGCGGGGATATCTTCGGCCTCGCCCGCAGACTGGAACGCAAAGGTCAAAAGAGAGTCGCCCGCAAGCAGCGCGTTCGCCTCGCCGAACTTTATATGGCTCGACGGCTTTCCTCGGCGCATATCGTCATCGTCCATGCACGGCAGGTCGTCGTGGATGAGCGAGTAGGTGTGGATAAACTCGATGGCGCAGGCAAGGGGCAGAGCCGCTTCGACAGAGCCGCCGCACATTCTGCAAAATTCGAGTGTCAGCATCGGGCGTATGCGCTTGCCGCCGTTTTCGACGCTGTACCTCATCGCCTCGAGCATTTTTGCTTCGCCCGCGCCGGACGGCTCGACCGAAAGGCGGGACATCAGTGCGTTATTTATCATCAAAATATACTCGTCGGCGGTATATTTTTTACTCATCTTCATTCTCCTTTTCGAGCTCGGACAGCTCCTTTATCTTCGTCTGAGCCTTGTCTAAATACTCGTTACAGAAAGAGACCAGCTTCGTCCCCTCCTCAAAGAGCTTCAGTGACTCATCGAGAGACGCATCGCCGCGCTCGAGAGCCGAGACTATATCTTCGAGCCTCTTGACAGAATCCTCGTAGGTTTTCTTAGCCATTGTCTGTTCCTCCGTTTCTGACAGCTGAAGTGACGCGGGCGGTGAGCTTCAAATCCGCCGAGGTCACGGTTATATCGTCGCCCGCTTCGGGGACGTTTGTTTTTGAAATCAGCTTCCCGCCGCGCTCGACCGCCGCATATCCGCTCGAGAGTATCCTCAAGGGGCTTAACGCATCGAGTCTGCCCGCGAGCACGGACAAATTGAGCTTATCCCTATGCTGCACCCGCAGAGCTGCCGACTGCATATCGGAGAGCAGAGAATCGAGCGTCTGGCGCTGAGCGACTATCTGCTGCATAGGTCCGTATGCCGAGAGCTCTGCCGATATTCGCTTTATTTCATTGCAGCCGAACCGAATATACGAATCCAGCGCGGAGACGCAGCGCCTGCCGAGCTGATTGATATATGCGTGCTGCTCGGCTCTGTCGCTGACGGCGAGCTCCGCCGCCGCAGACGGGGTCGGCGCGCGCAAATCGGCCGCGAAATCGCAGATGGTGAAATCAGTCTCATGACCGACCGCGGAAATCACGGGGATATCGCTCGCCGCGACCGCGCGGGCAACCTTTTCTTCGTTGAAAGCCCACAGCTCCTCAACCGAGCCGCCACCGCGCCCGACTATGAGCACATCGGCGTAATGCCCCGCATTGAAGCGCTTTATCGCGTCCGATATCTGACCCGCCGCCGACGCACCCTGTACCTGAACGGGACAGATGATAATCTGCGTTGACGGGCTGCGGCGCGTTATGACGTTTATTATATCCCTGACGGCGGCACCCGTGGGCGAGGTTATAATTCCTACACGACGGGGAAAGCGCGGTATCGGGCGCTTTCTCTCCTGAGAAAACAAGTCCTCCGCTTCGAGCTTTTTCTTGAGCTGCTCAAAGGCTATGCTCAGAGCGCCCGCTCCGTCGGGCTGCATATCCTCGATATAGAGCTGATACTGACCGTCGCGCTCAAAGACGCTGACATGACCCCTGGCGATAACCTTCATACCGTTTTCGGGCATGAAGCCGAGGCGCTCGTTGTCATACTTGAACATGACCGCACGCACTGCCGCCTTCTCATCCTTGAGGGTCATATAAAAATGCCCTGTGCGGTAGTGATTTGTAAAATTCGATATCTCCCCGCTGACAAAAACAGACCGCAGGTTATAGTCCGAATCCATGAGGGATTTTACATATCTGTTAAGTTGGCTTACTGTTACGCTGACGGTTTCAAGCATTTTTCCGCTCCCTGAGATAAGTCAGATACGCCGTTCCCGCGGCATTGTCCGCAGAGAATGCGGGCTCGGCAAAGTATGCGCCGAACTCCTCCGTAAACCTTCGGCGTATTATTGAATTGGACATCACGCCGCCGGCAAAGACCAGCGGAAGCCGTCCGTATTTTTTTATAATATTCTCCGTCATTTTTTCGAGAGCCGCCGCCACGGAATCGAGGCAGAATAGCGCGACATCGCACTTGCTCTCTCCGCTTTTTATCATATCGAGGCACTTGTTCTCTATGCCCGAGAGACAGCAGTCCGTGCCCTTGACACAGGGCTTGGGCTTAAAAGTTTTTCGGCTTTCGAGCGCCGCTTTTTCAAGCTCGGCGCCCGCGGGGAAGCTCAGTCCCATGGCGACGCCCACTCTGTCAACAGCCTGTCCCGCGTTGAGGTCGAGCGTCCTGCCGACAATGTCTATATGGAGCAGCTTTTCTTCGTCGGGGCGCACCAGGAGCGCCTCTGTAGTGCCGCCCGAGACATGGAAGGCTATGAACTCGCGCTCAAAAAGCTCCGTATGCCCGCTAGAATAGACCGCCGCCGCGACATGACCCGCCTGATGCGAGAACTCGCAAAGCGGTATATCAAGCGCCGCCGAGAGGCACTTTGCGGTATTGAGTCCGACGGTAAAGCACGGCATATATGAGCCCTCCGCGTCGCGCGGGGCATACGATGCGCCGATATAATCGGGTCTGCCGCACTCTGATATAACGCCGCTCACCACCCTGAAAAGCTGCTGAGTATGGTGAAACACGGCGTCGCTCTGGCGCAGCCCGCGCTCACCGCTTTTGACGGGCAGGAGCATCTTTTTTTGAAAAACACATCCGCTCACATCATCAAAGGCTGCGGCGGATGTAGTATAGTTACTTGTATCTATGCCGAGATAAACAGCCATGGCTTATTCCCCTTCCGGGACTTCCGCGCCGCTTCTGTCGGCAAGCTTTTCTTCGCGCACCACAGAGCCGAGAACACCGTTGACGAACGACGCATCCTCTGCCGTGGCGTATTTTTTGCACAGCTCGACAGCCTCGTTTATCGAGGCGCCCACCGGAACGGACGGTATGTACAAAAGCTCGCAGATGCTGAGTCTCAAGGCAGACAGCGCAACGCGGGATATTCTGTGCTTCTTCCAGTTCTTCGAATATTTCTCGATGATATCATCGATTGAAAACAGCTTGTCCCATGCGGTCTGGGCGAGCATGGACGCAAACTCGTCCGGCTCGATAAGCTCGTTTTCAAGGCTTATTGTTATAATATCGTCCATATCCGTCTCGGGATTAAAGGACTTTTCAAACAGCAGGGCAAACGCCTGCTCTCTCGACTGGCTTCTGGTCATAAACTTTTTCTGTACTCCCCTTAAAATTCCGCTCTCCCGCGGTCGGCATTATTCGGCATAAAAACCGAATCGAGCCCTCCCGCAAGAGAGGGCTTGAGAAAATCACTTTTCGCCTTCGGGCTTGATATCGATACCGGCTATCGAGACATTGACCTTCGAGACCATCTTTCCGGTCATACTCTGCACGGCGTTCTTGACGTTCTTCTGAATCTCCGACGCGACTTTCGGAATCTTTGTTCCGGGCGTGATATTGACATGGATGTATATCTTCACGCCGTTATCCGACGGCAGGACGCGCACGGATTTTATCGCGTCTTCTCCGAATCTGAGAATCGAATGCACGTCGGGGGTCCTGGCGGCAAAGCTGCTCACGCCTTCAACATCCTTGGCGGCGTTGAGAGCTATTGCTGCGATAACATCCTCGGATATTACGAGGTTGCCGATATTGTCAACAGTTTTGTTTTCTTCCACAGGGCATTCCTCCTTCTGCCCTATATTATAACACAAACTTGAAAATTCTCAACTACTTAATTCAACAATTGTTATGTTTTCGGCCGAAAAACCTGTCTGTTTCAGAACGATTTCCTTTATTTGGAGAATAACCGTGTCATTTAAAGTGCCTTTTGCAACAATTACTTCAACGGTACCGTTGTTGATTATCACAACGCATTCGCTTCCGGTTTTCGCCTTTATCAGCGACTCGATATCGCCCTCGAGCTTCACGGCGTTCGAAAGAGCCTTGAGCGCGTCCGCCGCCTCCTTGACGGCTGCCGGGTCGGACGAGCTGTCCTTTATGACCTTATTGAGAATTTCGGCGGCCTCGTCATGGGCGGAGCTTCTCCTGAGCTTCGCAGAGGCAAAATAGTCGCCGCTTTTGCCGGACGCCGCCGCGCTCTCCGAAACGCCCGACGAGTTGACGAGCTTTGCGTCGCCCAAGTTTCCGCCCGTGTTTTCAACCTCCTCTACCGACGGGCGCGTGTTCGCGTTCTTCACCGACGGGCGGTTATAGTACCAGTTTATAAACACTGCCGAGCCGAGAGCGAGAACGAGCGCCGCGGCGATTATCTGCCTTTTCCTGACGACCATAGATATCAGTCCTTTCGGGTTTCTTTTATTTGAACGGCGCGGTTACGCCGACATTTTTGTGATATATACGCGCGACGCGCTGATATCGAGCACGGCGGTTATCGCCTGAGTTATCTCCTGCCGCACGGCATCCGAGCCGCCGCCCTCGCAGACGACCGCAACGCCGCGTATTTTGGGCTGGATGAGCTTTATAATCATCCCGCCCTCGTTCCCGTCCGTCTCTATGAGGACATACTCCTTTTCGTTTGAAAAGTTTTCTTTTTCTATCGCGGTGCCGCCCGAGGTGTCGCTCTTTATCTTCTCGTTCTTTGCGTAGACCTGCTCGGCGCCGCTGTCTAAGGTCACCATAACGCGGGTCTTGCCCGCTCCGTCTATCGATGATACTATCTCCGTCAGCCGCTTTTCGATATCCTCGGCGTAGGTCTCCTGATTCTGCGCCGCAGTGACGCTCTCTTTTTTCTCCGCTTTCTTTCCGTCGGACGGCCGAAATTCGGAGATAACGAGCAGCAGCACTCCGAGCACTCCGACCGCGCAGAGCACCGCCAGCTTCTTGTCGGAAGCGAACGCGGACTTCAGTTTTTCAAAGGTCTGTTTGATATCCATAACTTTCACTCCCGCTTCTTATGTCTATCACCGCGTCGCCCAGCAACTTTTGTAGCCTCTCGACCGCCGCGTCGTTTATAACAGCTCCGCTCGGCAATATGATATTCGCCTTTTTTATAAATATGCCGCCGCTCTCGTCTATATCCGTCAAAAGATCGATTTCACAGTCGGGGTAGCCGCAGGACGAGAGTATTTCGAGCACACAGTCCTGCATCTGCTGCGCATAGGCGGCGGTAATACGGTAGTTCACCTCGTCGTTGAGCCCGCTCGGTATCAGCTCCTCGGTGTCGGATGAAGTAATAGAAAAATCCGTTTTTATCAGGGCGTTTGCAAGCGGAAAAACGAGGGCGCATATGACCGCAGCAGCTGCAACGCACCGCATTATTTTCTGCATATTCCCCTTTGGCACGAGTGCATATACGACCGACGAGAATATCGCCGCGGCGCACACGCCGAGCGCCCATTTTTTCAGTTCCTCCATGCTATGCACCCGCTTTCACCGAGATAACTATACCCGTCGATATAATAAAGAGAGCCGCCGTAAAAATTATCGCCGCGTTTATTACCGTCAAAGCGGACGAGAGCGTTTCGAGCACCTCGCAGGAAGCGTCGTCGCCCATGGACGAGGACAGCACGCCTAAAAGCTTCAAAAGCAGGATTCTCGCGGTAAGCTGCAGAATAACGGGAAGATCCATAAGCACAACGGCGACGACGCCGAACACTCCGACAGTGCTTTTGAGCAGCGCCACGCTGCCGATTATCGAGGAATACGCATCGCTCAGAGCGCCGCCGACTATAGGCACGGCGGAGCTGAGCGCGAGCTTTATGCCCTTGGAGGTCAGAGTATCCGCGCTCCCGGCGAGCAGACTCTTGAGTCCCAGAACCGCCGAAAACGCCGCCGCGGCAAAAGACAGAACGCCTATCGCAAGCTTTTTTATCATCTCGGCGAGCTTCGTGAGCTTTAACTCGGGGCTGAGCGACGCGGACACGCCGAAAGCCGAAAACGCGCCGCACAGAGGCATTATCACATTCCCCGCGGTCTGCGCCGCCGCCTGAGCCGCCGCCATGGCGAAGGAGCCGTAGGTCAGGGCGAGAGTGGGATTCCCGGCGGCCGTTATTATGCCCGCCAATACGGGAATGAGCGCGAGCATAAAATCGGAGGTAGCTTTGACTGCGCTCACCCCCCGAGAGATAACCCCCGCAGACGAGGCGAACACGGTTATCGCAACCGCGCAGCCTATGACCGTATTGAGAGGCTCGGAGAAGTTTTCGGCGGCGGCAGTGCCCTTTATGAGTCCTACAAGAATGACAATACCCGCTATCAAAGCCATGTCCTTTATCGGCTTTGAAAAGCTTCCGCGCGCCATATCGCCGAACATCGAAACGAGCTTTTTCGGCGAGGGCGAGAGCAGAGATTGCCAATCGGCAATGTCAATCCCCGCAGAATCAAGGCTGTCCTTTATATCATCCGGCAAGGTGTCGCCGAGCCTGTCTGCGCCGCTCGACTCATAAAAGGACGAGTAATCATCCGTCGTCTCCTCCCCTACGGCGAAGCACACGGCGGCATTCAAAAAGAGCAGAATGAGCAGAGCCGCAAATACTTTTAAGCTTCTCATAAACTTCCCTCAGATATTTATAAGTTCTTTTGCAAGCCCGACCGCCGACCTTATAAGCGGCAGGGCGAGCGCGATTATCGCCGCCTTTGCCGCAAGCTCGGACGCGCCCGCCACGGCGGAGTTTCCGTTATCGCGGCAGATGTCGCCCGTAATCTGAGCCGCAACCGCAACGCCGAGCGCCTTTATCAGAACGGACACGCATTCATTGCCCGCAGAGCTCATATCGGCAAAAAAATCGAGCTGCGAGATTATATTTTGCAAAACGCGCACCGCATAAGCCGCTATCACCGCGACTGCCGCTATCTGGACTATCGGCGCATATTCGGGGCGGTGCTGCTTTATCACGGCGCATATAACGCACACCGTAACCGCGAGCGCGGCGGTTTTCAGTATCTCCGTCATATCAGCCTCCGAGCAGTCCGCTCACGGCATCGAGCAGCTGCGAAAGATACGGCAGGAGCATTATCAGCACGGCGGCGATACCCGCAAGCACGGTTATCAGCGCATAGTCGTCGCGCCCCGCACGCGAGAGCACCTGACTCAGCACCGCCACGATTATACCGACCATTGCTATTTTTATAACTATTCCCGCTTCCATAGACGATGCACGGCGAACGCCGTTCCTTTCTTTTTTATACAGCTTTTATACAGCCGCTATCACGATGACCGCGCCCGCGAGTGCTCCGAGAGGCGGCAGAATCTTTGCGTATTTCTTTTTCTTCTCCCGCGCCCCCGACAGACGCAGTTCGAAGTCCGATATAAACATATCGCAGTTTGCAAGCTGACCCTCGAGCGCGGTAGTGCCGAGCGAACGTCCGAAGGAGACTAGGCGCGAGACATCGGACGGGCCCAAGCCGACGGTATTTTCCCGCGCGGAAAGCGAATCGCTCCACGCCTGCGGAAACGGTTTGCTCAGGCAGAGCCGTTCGCACTCGGGAATAAACACAAGCTCTTTGAGCTCCGGAGTCGACGAAAGTATCTCAAGGACATCCCCGACCGGACAGCAGCAGCATTCGAACTGAGTTCTCACAATGCGCAGCATTACGCATATTTTTTCAAGCAGGCTCACGCGAAGCGTCAGCATACGCGCCGCATATCCGCCCGCAAGACACAGCGCGACAGCCGTCAACAAGGCTCCCGTCATTCGCATAAGAACGCTCCTTCAGGTCATATATTTCCTCAATCTCGCCGGGGGCTTCGCCGAGCATGACGAGCTTTGAAAACACGCCGGACGAGATAAGCTCCGACACGGCGGGACGGCGGCGCAAGTCCTCGTTTTTGCCGACATGGACGCTGACAAGAAAGTTCACCCCGGAGCTCATTCCCTCCGAAATACGCTTCGCTTCGGACAGACTGCCTATCTCGTCGCAAATAATCATCTGCGGCGAGAGCGTTCTCAGGGCGGTCAATATGCCGGCATCCTTGGGGTAGCCCGTCAACACATCGGAAAATCCGACGTCGCACTGCGGACAGCCGCCGCTCGAAGCGGCTATCTCTCCGCGCTCGTCAACGACCGCCACGCGAAAAAAATTGCCGCCGGAGGGTCCCGAAAGCCTGCGTGCAAGGTCGCGCAGGAGCGTCGTCTTGCCCGAGAGCGGCGGCCCCGCGATAATCGCCGATACCGCGCCGTTATTAAAGAGCCGCGTATATATTTCATCCGCAGCGCCCCTCACCTCATGGGCTATGCGCAGGTTGACGGACGAGATATCGCGAAACGCCTTCACCGTACCGTTTTCGGCCATGACCGCCGTGCCGCAAACTCCCGCCCTGTGGCCGTGCGCAAGGCTTATAAAGCCGCTCGCCGCGGCGGCGGAGTTCGAGTGGACGGAATAGCCGCACATACGCGAGAAGCTCGCTTGAAGCTCCGCGGGGCTCGCCGTAAGCGCGCCCGGCGAATACACCTCCCCCGTTCTGCCGCTCCCGTAAACGAACAGAGAGCCGCCGCGCGTGACTATCACAACGGGTCTTGCCGAGCGCAGGCGTATCTCGTAAGCGCTCTCCTTGACGCGGGAATCCACCCCGACGAGAGCGGCCCGAAGCCGACTGTCGAGATAATTCGCCGCGCTGTCAAAAGAATCCGCCGCCTGCATAGCCTCGCCTCCGTTTCCCTAAATAATATGAAATCTTGTCCCCGGGTAGAACAGGAAAAAGGACATAAAAAAGCACCCCGCAAAAATGCGGAGTGCTTTAAAAGCTATTCTGTTATCTCACCTCGAGGATATTGCCCGAGCCGCTGAAAATATTGAAATACAGCATTTTCTCCTCGCCGTTTTCGATATATTTTATCTCGTAATTCCCCTCCTCGCGGCTGCCGACGCATTTGACGTCGAGGATTTTCGCGTCTGTGTCGTTAAAGGTCTCCCTGAGCACCTTCAGCTCCGCATCGCTGTATTCCTCGGCGTTGTCGGAGACGAAAAGTACGCGCCCGAAGAGGTTATTTATCTTGGCGAGCAGGAGCTTTTGCTCCCAGGTAAATTTAAGGTTATGGTCGCGCAGGAAGAAAACATCGGGGTCGTTGAGGAACGCCCTGCCGTTTAAATGGCGGCGGAACATACTGTTGTTTATAGCGTTCTGCGCGCTGGGTAGCTCGTTGTTTATCGACATGGAGTTATAGAACTTGCCGCCGTAAGTGAGATCGACATCGCAGCTTATTCTGCACGCATCGACAACACCGAATGCGGGGCCGAGCGGCACTCCGCAGCCGAGGATGATTTTATCCCCGACGCACTCGCGCAAAAAGTCCATAGCCTCGCACATGATAGTGCCGCGGGTCTTGTTGTTGCGCGGAGTTCTGCACTGGCTGTAAAGGAAGTCGAGCTTCACCATATCGTAGCCCCAATCGTTGAGCACGGTGTCAAAGACATTTTTAAGATGTTCCCGCACCTCGGGGTTATAGATATCGAGCGTATATGCGCCGCCCCAGCCGATGCAGCCTATCTGAGGCTTGCCTTCGGGAGTGCGGATAATCCAGTCGGGATGCTCCTTCAATATGCGCGATTTTCCGCGCTGAACATTGAAGGGCGCAAGCCAAATACCCGCAAGGTAGCCCTCTCTGTGAACAGCGTCGGCGACGGTCTTCATGCCGTTGGGGAAGTCCTTGCCGTTGTAGTCGAGCCAATCTCCGACAAAGGTCTCATAGCCGTCGTCTATCTGGAAGATATTGACGCTGTCATGTGCCCGCGAAAGGCCCTTGAGGTCGCGCAGGATTATTTTTTCGTCTATCTTCTGGAAGTAGTTATACCAAGAGGTATAGCCGGTGAGCCTGTCTATGCGCTTCTTTTCGGGCAAACCCATGGCGGCGAAATATTTGTCGAACACCTCGTCATAGCTGCCGACAAAGCGGACAACGTCAAACATCTCGTAAGGCTCGCTCACGGTCAGCCCCTCGACATCCTTTTCCATGGAGAAGAAATGCTTATCCATATCGGAATAAAAAACAGTATATCCGTTTCTTTCGCTGAGCGAACCGAAAAGCTCAAACTCATCCCCGCGGCGAAAATAGGTATATGTAAAGCTGTGGAAGAAGCCGGGGCGGGATTTGTAGCGGGTGAAGGCGTAGTCGCCGGAGGTTATCGCCATATCCTTCACGGTTTTAGTTATACCCGCAAGCGAGGTCACGCCGGGATAGATATCCTCCGAGGACATCTCGGCGGAAGTCGTCCACGACTGATAGCCGTTGACAAAGAATTTTTCGTTTTCCTCATACTCGTGCCAGAACTCGAGCGCGGCGGATATAAGCGTTATCGGGCGCGAGGGAATAAGAGTCAGCTTGACGCCGCTCTCGTCGTTGACGCAAATGACCGAGAAGTGCGGACCCGAAAAACCGACCGTCTCATAAACCGCGCCGGCGAGAGAATATTTTAGTTTCAATACGGGCTTGTTCATCCTGATTCCTCCATACGGTATTTCTCTTTAAGCTTAGTTTATCATTTTGAGACGAAAAAAACAATAGGAGTCATCTAAATTGCGGGTATAAAAAAAGCGCCGCACTTAAACCGTGCGGTGCCGATATGTTATCCCTTTCGGGCTTGTTGTCCAGTTCCTGCGGCTGAGAGCCGCCGCTTAGTTACGCAGCCTTTCTTGCTACGGAGCTAAGTGCGAGAAGCATGAGGAGCTTGTGAAGGCTAAACTTCTTCTCTTTCTCAATCTCACCAAACAGGTCCTGTTCCATCTTGTAATACTGCATGTTCATCATATCTGTCAGTCCTTTCATTTGGTATGCTTTCATTATACTCACTTTACGCGATTTGTCAAGTAATTTTGCACAAACGAGTACACTCCGATTTGTGCAATTTCACCAAAGGAGCGACTTTTTTCAATCTTGCCGGTTTAAATAATTGCATTTAACTGCGTTAAATTCTTGTGTGCAGATTGCACAAATCAGGCGCGTTTGGTTGTGGATTATGACGAAAACAGCGCAGATTTTTGGAACTTCCTACAAAACAGCTCTTAAAAGTTTGTAAGAAATGACAATAAAAATATTTAAAAAGAGCTTCCGACATATGCCGAAAGCTCTCTTTTCTGTTATTCCGAGGAAAAGGCTTAGATCTTGCCGGCCTTTTCGAGCTCTTTGTAGTTTCTTCTGATCTTGAGAGTGGTGGTCTTCGGGAACTCCTCGGCGCGGAAGTCGAGTCTGTCGATGTTCTTCCATCTGGGCATATCGCGGTTGAACTGGTTGACAGCGTCCTTGATGAGCTGATCCGCTTCCTTGCCGTAGTCCTCGTAGTAGGGATAAACCTCTGCGACGATCTTGTTGCCCTCCTGGCTGACAAGAATCTCATGGATGGCATGGCAGCGCTGAGAAAGCTTATCCTCAAGCTCCTCGGGGGATACGTTCTTACCGTTGTTGGTGATGATGAGGTTCTTCTTACGGCCGACGAAGAACAGGAAGCCGTCCTCATCGATTCTGCCGTAGTCGCCCGTCTTGAACCAGCCGTTATCGAATGCCTCGGCAGTAGCCTCGGGATCCTTGTAGTAGCCTCTCATGACGTTGGAGCCGCGGACATATATCTCGCCGACGCCGTCCTCATCGGGATCGTTTATCTTTATCTCGTTGCACGGAAGCGGTCTGCCGACACTGCCGGACTTATGATTTTCCATGGTGTTGGTGGTAACTGCGGGCGAGCACTCGGTTATGCCGTAGCCGTTGAGAACCTGTATACCGAGGTCATAGAGACCCTGCTCATACTCGGGGTCAAGCGCAGCACCGCCGACAATGATATACTTCAGATTTCCGCCGAGCTGCTCATGAACCTGAGCGAACAACTTGCGGCGGACGTCGATGCCGAACTTGAGAAGGAAGCGGCTTATCTTGATGCCCTTCTTGAGGACTTCCTCTCTGCCGGTCTTTCTCGCGGTCTTCCAGACGCGCTTATAGATAGTCTCGACAACCAGCGGAACGCCGGAGAAGTTCTGAGGATGATGGGTCTGGAAATCCTTAACGAGGTTCTTTATATCTACGCAGATATAGCCGTAGGTGATGATGATAAACGCGGCAAAGATAGTCGCAACCCACGAGAAGGTGTGGTTAAGCGGCAGGAAGCCGACGGAGTTTCCGCCCTGGAAGCACTTGCAGGAGGAGGTGACAACAGAAGCGAGGTTGCCGTGAGTGAGCATAACGCCCTTGCTCTTGCCGGTGGTGCCGGAGGTAAAAACGATGGTTGCGAGGTCATCGGGAGATACGACGACATCCTTATACTCGGTGTAACCGTCCGCAAGGAGCTTCTCGCCCTCATCGATGTACTTCTGGAAATCGGGGATATAGAGATATGTATTCATGGGAGCGCCTATCTCTTTTATCTTCTCGACTGTCGGAGCATAGTACTCGGAATAGAAGATAGCCTTGCACTCACTCTCATTGAGCTGAACGGCAAGATCCTCTGCGGGGAGCTTGGGATCAAGCGGAACGCTGACTATCTTTCCGAGAAGGTTCGCAAAAAACGCGATTATCCACTCATAGGAGTTCTCGCCGATAATGGCGACATTGCAGTCCTTGATGCCGTGGGCAAACATATATGTGCCCAGGCAGTTGATATCGTGCCAGACGTCGTTAAATGTTTTGGTGATGAACGGATTGTCCTTTGTGCCATTCACGTTGTCATACATAAAGAGGGGCTGATCCTTTCCCTCGCCGACGCCGTGGATGACAAGCTCCTTTATGGTCTTGACATCGGGCACATCATAGTATACGTCCTTGTACTTCTTTTTCATTTTTTTTGATTCCTTCCCTCATATTTTATTTTCTCTGGTCTTGAACTCCGTACCCCTTACAGAGTTCTCTCAAAACATAATTTTATATGATTGCAGAGCATTCTTTTTTACTATAGCGAAATTAATAAATATTTGCATTAGTTTAGAAAAAGTTTATAATTTATATTAAAGAGCCAAAAAGCCGGACGGATCAGCTTCACTGATCGCGTCCGGTCGATGCGGTTTGCACTTCTTCTTTTTTTGCTTTTTCTTTCGAGGATTTGCCGAGTTTTTTGTATGCAAAGAACTTGTTTGTCACAAAGTTAAACGGCGTTACTATAACCGCGACTATGCACGGGGCGATATACTCCGCGAGCTTTCTGTCGGTCATATCGACGCCCGACTGCCTTATGGCCTCGCCCAACGACCTTACGCCCTCCTCGAGGTTCAATACGTCAAGGAAGAGCCATGTGAGCAAGGTTGTCAAAAACAGTCCCGAGAAAGCATACACAACATAGAGTCTGAGCAGAACCTGCCAGCCCTTGACTCCCTCATCGCGTTCAAAGACAAGCCTGCTGTTAATCAGATATGACGAGAGTACGCTGAGCACGAAGCCCACAAGAGTCGCAAGCACATAGTGACCCCCGACAAAAACAACGGCGGCATACGCAACATAGTTGACTATCGCGTTTATACTGCCGACGACGATGAATTTCAGGTACTGAATAACTGCATTATTACTCTTTTTCTTCACCTTTCCGCCTCCCCTGCGAATATTAAGAAGATGATAACATATAAGTGCGGTCTTTTCAATATCAAAAAAACAGATTGGCTCTGAATACCCTGCTGTTTTCATTCTCTATTGTTAAATCTTTCTTAAGTTCACAAAAGGAACAAAATACAATTATACTTATACTAAAATAACAGCATATTAAGGTGGGACAGGCTGCAAACAGACGGCCGCCGCCATGGGATGGAGATGCAAGGAAAATATGAAAATCAAACCGCTCAGCCGCCTTATGACCGACTTCGGCGGCTTCCTGGGTCTTGCGGAGCACGTCAAGCTCGGGATTTACGCAAAAAACGCCGTTAAGGTTCAGGAGCACATTGTCAAGAAGCTCATGCGCGACAACAAGAACACCGTATACGGCAAGGCGCACAATTTCAAGGACGTTCACTCCGTTGCGGACTATCAGGCAAAGGTTCCTCTCTCGCGCTACAAGGACTACGAGGAATATATCGACCGCATGGTTGAAACCGGCGAAAGAAATCTTATAACCAGATACCGCATACACAGATACGCCGAGTCCTCCGGCAGCATCGGCAAGCCGAAGCTCGTTCCCCTCGCCGCAAGGTCGCTGTGGAACTGCCAGTGCTTCAGCTTCTCTGCTCCCGTCGGCTGCGCCGTCAAGTGGTTCCACGCGCACGGCAAGCGTCTGCCTCCTCAGAAGGGTATGCTGACGCTCGAGATAACGCCCCACCGCCTTCCCAACGGAAAGACCTGCAGCTGCCTTTCCGGTATCCCGATGATGTACTTAAAGCCCATAGTCAGCTCCTTTGTCACCTCTCCCCCGGAGATAATGTTCCCGGAGGATCCGAGCAGAACGGATATGCAGTATTTCAAGCTGCGTTTCGCGCTGATGGACAGAGACGTGAGCTACCTGAGCACAATGATAATAACCGTTCTCGAGTCGATGATGCATTATCTTGAGGACAACTGGGAGATGCTCTGCGACGACATTGAGCACGGCACGATAAACGAGAGCATCGCGTGCCCGCCCCAGGTAAAAGAAAAGCTCATGAAGCGCATTAAGCCCATGCCCGGCCGCGCCGCCGAGCTTCGCAGCGAATTTGAAAAGGGCTTTGACACTCCGATAGTCCCCCGAATCTGGAAGAACTGCTGCTGGATGTTCGGCATGGGCGCAGGCTCGCTCGAGGTATACTCGAAGAAGCTGGGCCGTTACACGGGAAATCTCCCGATTCACAACATGGGCTACGGCGCTTCCGAGGATCTTGTTGCAGTGCCGATAGCGCTCAACTCCAACGACTGCGTAATTCTTCCTCACAACGGCTTCTTTGAGTTCCTGCCCGTCGGCGCTCCCGAGGGCACCCGTCCGTTCACCATAAGCGAAGTAAAGCCCGGCGAGGAATACGAAATAATCATCACGAATCTCTCCGGCCTCTACCGTTACCGCATTGACGATGTCGTTGAGGTCACCGGCTTCTATAAGCAGTCTCCGACGGTAATGTTCAAGTACAGACTCAACCAGGTGCTTAACATCGGCGGAGAAAAGACCGACCAGAGCATGGTTGACTGGGCGGTTGAGCAGATGTGCGACCGTTTCGGCACAGTCTCCGTCGGACACAGCGTTTATCCCGACACCGAGACGACTACTCCCGGCCACTATGTCCTCTTCGTTGAGACCGAGGACGAAATCGACCCAGCAAGACGTCAGGAGTTCGCGGCGGTATTTGACGAAAAGCTCAGCGATTCGAACCTCTTCATCAGCGATGCCTGGCACGAAAAGACCCTCGGCAAGACCGAGCTTCACTTTGTCAAGAAGGGCACTTATCACCAGTATCTCGAGATGAAGAAGAACGAGGGCGCGAACCTCAACCAGCTCAAGCCCGTTGTCCTGCTCAACACTCAGGACAAGCGCGACTTCTTCTGGAAGAACGTCACCGACTGACGGTAACTTAATAAAAAACTTGCAGCCGCAACGGGTGAACTGTTGCGGCTGATTTTTTGTGCCGTATGGTGAATTATCAGTGACGCTGAGGCGCCAAAGGGTCGTCGAGTCGCCGACCTCTACAAGCAAAGCTTTCCGCAATTTCCTTGTAGGGGCGAGCAAAATGTCAAGAGAAACATGGTAAACAGTAGTGTAAGGACATGGTATACAACTCAAAG
>OHEF01000151.1_pt1 | contig 56281 bp, 50 predicted proteins | sample 1567171 | NCBI WGS metagenome assembly OHEF01 (sample SAMEA3879576, study PRJEB24766) | human gut metagenome | biome: human-associated habitat; feature: feces | place: USA | collected 1985/1987
CAAAGGTTTTGCGAAAGATGGTAAATTTATATTAAATTTTAATATTGAATTATAAAAGTCTTTAATGTATGATGAATTTAATGGTGATGAATAGTGCCGTAAAATCCAATATATTAAAGACTTTTATTGTGTATGTTAAGAAAAAGCAGTTCTCTGTGACAGAGGGTGCTTTTACTTTTGTTTTAAAATACATGCACATGTGAATAAAATATAGAAGACAGATTGTATGAGGTTGACATGTCAGATTTAGATATATTGAACAGTATTCGAGAGATAATCGGAGAGAAGAATGCAAGCGCAGATGAGGTGATGAGCGCACACACTACCTTCAGGGTGGGCGGTCCTGCCGACTATTTTGCGAGTCCTTCTGATGCAGATCAGGTTGCGGGGCTTATAGAACTTTGTCGGAAATGTGAGATACCGTATTTTGTCCTTGGTAATGGCAGTAATCTGCTTGTGTCGGATGCTGGCTACAGGGGCATGATAATCAATATAATGGACAATATGAATGGGATAACAGTTGATGGTGATGTGATAACAGCCCAGGCCGGGGCAAAGCTGGTGAGAGTCAGCAGACTGGCAAGGGATAATTCGCTGACCGGTCTTGAGTTTGCTTCCGGGATTCCCGGTACTATAGGCGGTGCGGTGTATATGAATGCGGGAGCTTATGGTGGTGAGATGAAGGACGTTGTCACCAGTGTCAAGGTGATGGATGCCGATGGACATATATATGATATGTCGTCGGATGAACTGGATTTTTCGTACAGACACAGTGCTGTGGAGGCTGAGGGGCTCATAGTTCTTGAGGTTACCATGAAGCTGGCAGCAGGTGTGCAGCAGGATATAGATGACAGAATGAAGGAATTGTCGGATTCCAGAAGAACAAAGCAGCCGCTCGAGTATCCGTCGGCGGGCTCTACATTCAAGAGACCTGAGGGATATTTTGCGGGTAAACTTATAATGGATGCAGGACTCAGGGGATATTCTGTGGGAGGAGCACAGGTGTCAGAGAAGCACTGCGGATTTGTTGTGAACAGTGGCGGTGCAACCGCTGCTGATGTGACAGGTCTGATCCGTGATGTACAGAAGAAGGTTATGGATCAGTTTGGCGTGATGCTGGAGCCTGAGGTGAAGATGCTTGGCGATTTCTAGCATTTAGTGAGACAGGGAGAACAGAGCATGAGATTTGTTATTGTGACAGGAATGAGTGGAGCAGGAAAGGCAACGGCGCTTAAGACGCTTGAGGATGCCGGATTTTTCTGTGTTGATAATCTGCCTATCCAGCTTATAAAAAGATTTGCCGAGATCGCTTATGATGAGCAGATCCAGGTGGATGATGTTGCTATCAGTGTTGATATCAGAAGTGGAAGGGCTTTGTCACAGCTCAATTCGTGCCTAGCGGATATCAGAAGAGAGGGTATGAATTATGAGATCCTGTTCATTGAGTGTTCCAATGCAACTCTGGTAAAGCGTTATAAAGAGACTAGAAGAAACCATCCTCTTTCGGTCAAGGGTGGGCGAATAATAGATGGAATAAACAAGGAGCGTGAGCTTATTGGCTTCCTCAAGGAGGAGGCTGATTATATAATCGATACTACCAACCTCCTTGTGAGAGAGTTTAAGGCGGAGCTTGACAAGATATTTGTGCAGAATGAGGAGTATTCGAATTTCATAATTACGGTCATGTCATTTGGCTTTAAGTATGGAATACCGAGGGATTCTGATATAGTTCAGGATGTGAGATTTCTGCCTAATCCGTACTATGACCTTGAACTCAGGGAGAAAACGGGAAACGACAAAGAGATACAGGACTATGTTATGAACTGCAAGGAGGGCCCTGAGTATCTGGAAAAGTTTATAGATCTGATAACATTTTTGATACCGAATTATATCAAGGAAGGCAAAAATCAGTTGGTCATTTCCATCGGCTGCACAGGCGGAAAACACAGATCCGTCACGATAGCCAATGCTGTCTATGCCCGTTTGCAGAAGTCAAAGTATACAGTGAGGATAGTTCACAGGGATATTTTGAAGGATTCAATAGTCAAGAAGTTGTAGCATGTAATAACAGATAGTATAGCAGGTGGAATATGTCATTTTCTTCAGACGTTAAGATGGAGCTGGCAGGGAATGTCCCGGGAGCGAGGCATTGTCAGATAGCTGAGCTGGCTGCGATGATCTCAATGGTGGCATATGTGAGATATTGGGCCGGCAGACCGGCCGGGCTGGTGATAGTTACAGAGAGAAGTGTTATCGCAAAGGAGATAGCTTCCCTGATAAAAAGGCTGTTCAGATATATTCCGGACTCAAGTGTAAGAAGGACCGGAGCTGACAGCAGAGTATACAGGATGGAGATCAATTCTCCAGAGATTGTCAATACGATACTGATGACCTTGAAGATAGAAAACGAACATGAGTGTGAAGGACTGATACAGTGTCAGCTCATGAAGGTCAGCAGGATGGATGTTCAGCAGGATTGCTGCAGAAGAGCATATATAAAAGGAGTGTTCATGACCTCGGGATCAATCAGTGATCCGAACAAGGGATACCACATGGAGGTGGTGTGCGAGAACGAGGGAAGGGCACAGTTCATACAGGAGATAATAAACGGATTTGGTGTGGAAGCCCGCATAATACAGCGGAAGAAATACTACGTCGTCTATCTGAAGGATGGAGAGATGATAGTTGATATGTTGGGAATAATGGGGGCACACATATCCCTGATGAATATGGAGAACATAAGGATCAGGAAGGATATCCGTAACAATATCAACCGCAGGGTCAACTGTGAGGCCGCAAACCTCAACAAGACCGTGAGCGCTGCCGTAAAGCAGATGAATGACATTAATTACATAATAGAGACAAAGGGCATAGGATATCTGCCCGATAACCTTCAGGAGCTGGCGCTTGCCAGACTGGAGAATGAGGATGCTTCCCTTAAGGAGCTTGGTGAGATGATGACGCCGCCGATCGGTAAGTCGGGGGTTAATCATAGATTAAGAAAAATAAGTGAAATCGCAGAAGAAATGCGGGGCTGTTGATGAGCCCAAGGAGGATGTAATGATCGAAAAGACAGTTGTTGTATCAATGATGGGAGAGGCAGAGGAAAGACCTGTTGCAGTTCTTGTACAGATTGCAAGTCAGTATGACAGCAAGGTTCACCTTGTTACCGGAGATAAGAGAATCAATGCTAAGAGCATTATGGGTATGATGAGCATGAACTTCGAGAATGGCAGTGAGCTCACTATAGTTGCAGACGGTGCTGACGAAGAGGCAGCAGTCAATGCACTTTCAGAATATCTGACAAAAAACAATAAGTAATTTGGATGATTTATTGCACCTCGGATGTGTATGTGGTAAAATAAATTTATCAATGGACATTTGTCGGAGGAACAGGATATGGGATTTTTTGACGGATTATTAAAGAAGATACCATTCGTATCCAGATTTTCCAAAAAGAAGGAACCGGTCAACAATGTGGAGCTCCAGTTCAACAAGGCCATGAACCTTATGGACAACGGAGATGCTGAGGAATCAGTAAACATACTTGAACAGGTTGCAGACATAGGAATAATGGATGCGCAGTATAAGTCATATGGGGATGATGCTCTTCTTGCACTTGCAGAGTTTTATGAGAAGGGAAAGTACCGCAACGCAGTTGTGGATGTGGATCTGAATAAATCTACCAAGTATTACGAGAAGTATGTGAATCAGAACCATGACGGCGATGTTATATTCAAGCTTGCCAAGATGCTTCTGGAGGTTCAGAACTTCTCAAAGGCAATCAAGTATTATGAGCTTGCAGCCACAGATTACGGTATAAAGGCAGCGTATATGAGCCTCGGCTCAATATACGAGAGCGGACTTAACAGAGTGGATGAGTACGGCAACAAGAGTGATTATGTCGTGCCTATCGATCTGGACAAGGCCATGATGTGGTACAAGAAGCTTGCTGATACCGGTGATGCCAAGGCAAAGGCTTCATACGAGAGAGTTGAGTACATGAGTACCCATGGTGACAGCCTTGAGTTCGAGGAGAAGGACAAGCTGTACACGGATATAGCAGAGGCCAGAAAGGCAAAGGGAAAGGAGCCGCGTTACAAGGTTATCGAGGCTTCAAGACTTCAGTATCAGTACACATATGTACATGATCAGGTTGAGGGATTCATCCACAAGCTTCCAAAGGGCTGGGTGAAGACGATCAACGAGTCGACAGGCGAGGAGTATTACGCACCAAGTCTTACATATAAGGATTTTGCAATGTATGTATATTATGACAGTGTGCCAAAGGATTCAAAGATGACTCTTGAGAACTACCTGAGATACTGTAACGATGCGTTTGACGAAGAGCTGCAGCTCAAGGCGTATGTCACAGAGTATGCAGATGGAATATGTACGACTTACTATCACAAGGACATGGAGAAGGGAATCGTGTCATTTGCCTTCTATCATGGACGTAGACTGGCATGTATGAGATTCGTATGTGCTACTATGGAGATCATAGAGCAGTACGAGGAGATCATATTTGAGACAGCCAACTCATTTGCGTTTGTAGATCCTACACTGGCCAGTGACCACAGTGCCAACAGAAAGGATATGCAGTATTATAACGAGGCTATATACTGCTACTACCTTGAGGATTATGAGGGTGCCATGAGAGCCGCAAAGCAGGCTCTTAAGCTTGGAAGCATAAAGGCAAGTTACCTTCTGATAGAGCTGTACTACGATGAGGACAGCCCGTACAGGGATGTTGAGAAGACTATAAGCTATGCAAAGCAGTTGTTTGAGGCGACTAAGGATCCTGAGCTTGCATTCCTTCTTGGAATCGTATACGACCAGCAGCTCAAGGATTATGTGAAGGCAGTTAACTGGTATGAGAATGCAGAGCGTCTTGGACACAAGAGAGTTGCATTCTATCTTGGAAGAATATATTATTACGGTCTGCTCAGAACGAAGAGAGACGGAGGCAAGGCACTGTCTTACTTCAAGAAGGCCAGAGAGAACGGTATTCAGGAGGCTGAGGGCTATATCAAGGATCTTGAGGATCTCAAGGGAGAGGACCTTCAGACAGCCGTTGAGAAGTGGGAGCGTGCAGTGGAGGCCGGAAGCGAGTCAGCGGCTATCAAGATAGCCATGATGAAGCAGAGACAGATCTTCTACATTGCAACACCATATGAGATTGAGAAGGCTTATCTTGAGGCACTTGGCCTTGGAAGCGCCCGTGCCGGATATGAGCTCGGAAGAATCTATCAGGTACAGGAGAAGCAGGATAACTACAGGGGCGAAATCAAGAGTATCAAGTATTTCGAGAAGGCGTTCAATGCGAACTTCGATGACTGGGATAAGGAGAACCTGTTCAAGGTCATCAATTACAAGGTTGAGAAGGGTCTGGCAAACGACGAGGCCATCAAGTTGTACATAGAGAATGCAAGTATGGGATATGTTCCGGCTATAGAGAAACTTATCGGACTTGTGCCTACAACTACCCAGCAGATATGGAGCCTGTATGACGCTCTTATCGATCTTGCTGAGACCGGCGATGAGTCAGCGATAGTTGCCATGAACAAGCTGGAGATGAACTATGTAGACCTCATACTCAGAGAGCCGGCCAAGGGACAGAAGGTTGTGGAGAACAAGTTCTTCAGACTCTGTGTTCCAAAGGAGTGTAACTCAGTCATCAACGATGACGGCGGTACTATCAAGATGGCTGATTCAGTCGTTGAGTTTGCAGTTGCTGAGATGCCTGTCAATGCTACAGCAGAGCAGGATTACCTGAAGATCTACAAGCTGATAGTTTCAGAGTATCTGCCTGATGAGAATGCGGATGTGATCATTGCAAACTCAAGAATGATCGGATCTGCAATAAGGGCTTCAAAGGATAACGTACATACATTCAGCATCCTTCTGATAAGCTCCAAGAACCAGTACATATTCAAGCTGAGTTCCAAGGACAGGCGTCAGATGATGCAGTTCAAGGATGTCGTAGTTGCAATAGCCAAGTCTCTTGTTGAGACAGGTGAGATCTACAAGGCGACAGAGGAGGGCAAGAAGAACATCGGTCTTGCATTCCTGCTGAAGGCTAATGAGAGTGGATTCCTGTCGATCGGCAAAGGCGAGTAATACAACAGGATATCAATTAGATCAGAATGATCCCGGAGGACATATCTCCTCCGGGTTTTTTACCCCATAGGGATAGAGAAAGGGAGCATATTATGCCGGGACTTAACAAGAGAGAGCTCACGAGCAAGCCTTTGAGAATGGATTCCAGAATGGCGAGGGATTTGGAGAGATTATCTGATTATACCGGTTATTCTCAGAATGAGATCATTCTCATGTCCATAAAGAAATATCTCTTTGAAAATCGTGGGTATTTCCTGCGGGATATGGTTGAGGAGAAATGCCTTTTGCGCATTGAGAAGGAAGTAAGGATCATGCGTGGAGAGACCCATCTGAAGTATGGAGACATGACGGTGGATGTGGTGAAGTCAGAGAATGCAAATGGTAATATCAACTTATATGTAGCGACTATAAGACTTCGTAATAAGCTTGGAGAGATATTCTATGAGGATGTACAGGAGCTGGATATGTCGGGAAAAGACTGGGAATATTATAAGGAGTTCCTGTATGAGGTTGTGATGAAGTATATGGATATCGATGAACCAGCACTTAAGACGTATTTCAGGGAAAAATTCCTGTATGAATAGTATAAAGTGATAAAAAATCAGAGAGTGCAATGATATGGGTTTAACTATTTACATTGCAAATTTTTAGTGGTATCCTATAATAGATTTGGAAAAAGTGGTCGAATCGAGGTGAGATGCTTGTTTAGAAATGTTATGAATGACCTTGCAACATGGTATGAGACCGGAGCGGATAAGATTGCAGTTGTCCGTGGTGGCAAGTTTGTTGGCAAGACATGGGCTGTGGCTGATTTTGCCATGGGATTTTTTGAGGATCATATAATAATAGATATGGACAAGTATCCGGACTTTGCCGCATATGCAGCAAAGGAGAGGAGGCCGGAGAAGCTTCATGCCAAGCTTACAACGTCGCTTGACAAGTATGATTTCAAGGATAAGCTTCTTATATTTGACAATGCGCAGAACTGTGTGGGACTGCTCGGCAACCTTGTTGAGTACAGCAGATACAATACTGACTGCAGGATCTGTGTCATTGCGACATCCTGTGGACCAATCCCGGGAGAGGAAGAGTGCCAGGGTGACATATGCGTATATGAGATGATGCCTATGAACTTTGAGGAATTCCTGAAAGCGGGAAAGGGCAGAAAGCTCTGTGCATTTATAGAGAACCAGAAGATCACACCGATGCCGGATGAGGTCAGGGACAGCGTCCAGACAATGCTTGAGACTTTCTTCGTGACCGGAGGAATGCCGGAGGCGGTGGATGAATATTATAAGACAGGAGATCTCAGAAGAGTTGATGTGGTTTTGAAGTCTATACTTGACAGAACTACTGAATATCTGATAAACTCCACTCCGAAGAGATATCTTACCAAGGTCATGGCGATATGGAACAGTATTCCGGTTCAGCTTACCAAGGAGAACAAGAAGTTCATGTATGGATACGTTGATCCGAAGGCCCGTGCCAGGGAGTACGAGGCGTCAGTTGATCAGATCGTCAGGATGGGCGTTGTGCGTCAGGTGTACAGAGTCAGGAATGGAGTGCTTCCTCTGGCAAACCAGAAGGATGACAAGTCATTTGAGCTGTATCATCTTGATCATGGTCTGCTCAGGGTCATGGCTGGTATTCTGGTTCAGGATATTGACACAGATAATGTTCTTGATATGATGGATGGAGTTATAGCAGAGCAGTACGCTCTTGCAGAGCTGTATGTGAACAGGAGTATCGGTGATCTGTATTTCTGGATCTCATCGGCCACAGCGAAGGTTGATTTCGTGTATGAGGGCGATGGAGAGGTCATTCCAGTGGATGTTCAGACAAGTCCGCACACCAAGGCCCAGAGCTCCAGAGTATTCAAACAGAGATATGACAATCAGACTTCAGTGAGGATATCTACAGATGACATGTTTGTCGATAAAGGATTGGTAAATATACCGCTATATGGTATCTGGTGTTTCTAACCGATAGCGTATGGTAGTAATTTATAGATGCCGAAATAGCTCAGTTGGTAGAGCAACGCATTCGTAATGCGTGGGTCGAGGGTTCGAGTCCCTTTTTCGGCTTCAATATTGAGGAAGGCTGCCTGCAAAAGTTTTTGCGGCAGCCTTTTGTACTCAGTGGGAAAGGACGGGATGATATGGATGCTCCAAAATGGTACAGACATTTGAAAACCATAAACAGACATAAGAGAATGGTCATGCATAACTGCTTTAAGTGCGGATTATACTGGCAGGGGCTTGTGCACGATCTGTCAAAGTATTCGTGGACTGAGTTCTCAGTCGGGGCAAAGTATTATCAGGGAACAAGAAGCCCGAATGATGCGGAGCGCGAGAGCAAGGGATATTCAAGCGCATGGCTGCACCACAAGGGAAGAAACAAGCACCATCTGGAATACTGGGTAGATTACAGTGTTGACAGGAACTGTGTGGAGCTGGTGGGGATGCGCATGCCGGAGAAGTACGTTGTGGAGATGTTCTGCGACAGGGTGGCTGCCAGCAAGAATTATAATGGTGATAAGTATACGGATTCATTTCCGCTTGAGTATTATCTGAGGGGCAGATCCAGACATCATCTGCACCCTGAATCGGCGGATCTGCTGGAGGACATGCTAACGACTCTGGCTGAGAAGGGCGAAGATTATACATTTGACTATATAAGGCGGGAGATACTGCATAACAAATAAGGAGGAGACATATGGAGTTTACACATCTGCATGTGCATACAGGCTACAGTCTGCTGGACGGTGCGGCGAAGATAGACGGACTTGTGCGCAGGGCAAAGGAACTGGGATATGATTCCCTCGCAATAACGGATCACGGCGTCATGTACGGTGTTATAGAGTTCTATGAGACTTGTCTCAGAGAGGGGATAAAACCTATTCTCGGATGTGAGGTGTATGTCAGTCCGGGATCACGATTTGACAGGGAAGTTGGAAAGGGTGATGACAGATATTATCACCTCGTCCTTCTGGCGGAGAATGATCTGGGATATCACAATCTGTCCAAGATCGTGACCAGAGGATTTACCGAGGGCTTTTACTATAAGCCGAGGGTCGATATGGAGGTGCTGGAGAAGTACCATGAGGGAATTATAGCGCTCAGCGCCTGTCTTGCCGGTGAGGTTGCGACAAAGCTTAGAAAGGGCGACTATGACGGTGCGAAGGAGACTGCGATAAGATACAGGAATATATTTGGCGAGGAAAACTATTTTCTGGAGATGCAGGATCACGGAATACCTGAGCAGGCAACTGTGAATGCGGGGATCATGCGTCTGTCAAAGGAACTGGGTATCCCTATGGTCGTGACAAATGATTCGCACTACATCTATGCCGAGGACTGGGAGGCACATGATGTTCTCCTGTGTATACAGACTAACCACAAGGTTCAGGATGAGAACAGAATGCGCTATGAGGGAGGTCAGTTCTACCTCAAATCAAAGGAGGAGATGGCTGAGCTGTTCCCATATGCCCTGGAGGCTCTGGAGAATACACATAAGATCGCAGAGCGGTGTAATGTGAATATCGTATTTGGCGAGCAGAAGGTTCCGAGATTCGATGTGCCGGAGGGATATACCGCGGAGGAATATCTGGATCATCTGGTATATGAGGGTATGGAGAAAAAGTACGGACTTACATATGAGGAGTCCGGTAAGATGGCCGAGGGAACCCACGGCTACGAGGTCAGACAGAGAATAGATTATGAGCTGTCTGTCATAAAGAGCATGGGATTTGTGGATTATTTCCTGATAGTGTGGGATTTCATTCATTTTGCAAAATCGCAGGGAATCGCAGTTGGACCTGGAAGAGGTTCGGCGGTTGGCAGTGTGGTTGCTTACTGTCTGGACATAACGACAATTGAGCCTTTGCAGTACAACCTTCTCTTCGAGAGATTCCTGAACCCGGAGCGAGTATCCATGCCGGATATTGATATAGATTTCTGTTATATCAGACGTCAGGAGGTTATCGACTACTGTGTAAGGAAATATGGCGAGGAGTGCGTGACACAGATAATAGCATATCAGACCATGGGCGCAAGAAACGTCATAAGAGACGTTGGAAGAGCCATGGATCTCCCGTATGCGGTGTGTGATTCCCTTGCAAAGGCAATACCTGCAGAGAAGGATATGACTATAGATATAGCACTCAAGACGAGCAAGGATTTCAGGGATATGTACGAGGGCTCGGACGAGATCAAGAAGCTTGTGGATATAGCCAGAAAGCTTGAGGGACTCCCTAGAAATGCAGGAATGCATGCGGCGGGAGTGGTTATAGGCCGTGAAGCCATAGAGGAGTACGCGCCTTTGTCAGTCGGAGCCGAGGGCGCGGTGGTAACCCAGTTTGAGAAGAACACGGTGGAGCATCTGGGAATGCTCAAGATGGACTTCCTGGGACTCCGTACGGCGACTGTTGTGCAGGATACAGTCAAGCTGGTCAAGCAGACAACAGGCAAGGATATAGACATAGACAATATAGATTACGATGATCCGAATATACTTGGACTCATGGGACAGGGAAAGACCGAGGGTATGTTCCAGCTCGAAAGTGAGGGCATGAGAAACTTCATGATGAAGCTGAAGCCGCAGAGTCTGGACGATGTAATTGCCGGTGTTGCTCTGTTTAGACCGGGTCCTATGCAGTTCATAGACGACTACATCAGGGGCAAGGAGAACCGTGAGCTGGTTCACTATGATACCCCTGAGCTTGAGGAGATACTTGAGCCGACTTACGGATGTATCATTTACCAGGAGCAGGTAATGCAGATCGTTATGAAGCTGGCGGGCTATACGCTGGGAAGAAGTGACCTTGTGCGCCGAGCCATGGCGAAGAAGAAGCCTGAGGAGATGGAGAAGGAGCGTCATAACTTTGTGTACGGCAACAAGGAGCTCAATGTTCCGGGATGTGTGGCAAATGGAATCTCGGAGACCGTGGCAAATAAGATATTTGACGAGATGATGAAGTTCGCGGAGTACGCATTTAACAAGTCCCACTCCGTGGCATATGCGGTACTTGCGGCGCAGACAGCGTACCTGAAGTATTACTATCCGGTGGAGTTCATGGCTGCGCTGATGTCATCGGTAATTGACAACAATGGCAAGGTTGCAAAGTATATAAGCGTGTGCAAGCAGATGGGTGTTGAGGTGCTCCCTCCGGATATAAATGAGGGAGTGGCAAAGTTCTCCATAAGCAACGGCAAGATAAGATACGGCCTCTCCGGTATCAAGAGTGTCGGAGGCGCTGTTGTCGACAGGATAGAGGCGGAGAGAACCAAGAATGGACCGTTTAAGGATCTCAGGAATTTCCTCACAAGGATGCCTTCAAAGGATACAAATAAGAAAACTGTGGAAGCTCTGATACTCAGCGGTGCATTTGATGATATGGGAGCAAACAGAAAGCAGATGATGATGGCTCTTCCGGCCATAGCGGAGGAAGCAGCAAGGGAGAGAAAGAGCAGGGAGTCCGGGCAGATGTCTCTGTTTGACCTGATGGGAGACGATTTTGTGCAGAGCAATCTTGTACCTTACCCTGATGTGGAGGAGTATTCGGATCAGGAGAAGCTGGCGCTTGAGAAGTCTGTGCTCGGAGTGTATATATCGGGACATCCGCTTGGCAAATATATCGAGCTTATGCAGAGAACATGCACGGCTCAGGCGACGGATTTCGTGGTGGACACCGAGGATGACGATGAGATGAGCCGGGATCAGGGTGACGGAGATGGACAGAAGCTTCAGGACAATGCAATGTATGTCATCGGCGGACTCATATCAAGGGTGACGGTGAAGCTCACCAAGAACAATCAGAATATGGCGTATGTGACGATAGAGGATCTGGTTGGACAGGTTGAGGTTATAGTATTCCCGAGGGATTTCGAGAAGTTCAGGGACAGACTTCTGGTGGATTCCAGAGTGTTTGTCAGGGGCAGGGCGAATCTCGGTGAGAAGGAAAACAAGCTCATATTGTCGGATATGATAAGCTTTGAGGAGGCAGAAGGTGGCAAGAGCTTTCAGTCGGGGAAGCCATGGAATAACAGACAGAAGCCTGTTCAGAGCAACAGCCAGCTCTGGGTATTGTTCTATGATGTGGACGAATACATGAAGAACGAGTCTGCATTTATGTCGATCCTTGAGGAGTACAAGGGCACATGTCCGGTGTACGTGCAGCTCAAGAAGTCCAGACAGGCGAAGAATATGGGCCGGGGATTCTGTGTGGATGAGAATTCCGGCGTGGTGTACGCGCTCCAGATGGAATACGGCAAAGACAGGGTATTGCTCAGAAAAGTGTGACAGAAATACCGCAAAAGGAGAAAAAAGTGGAAGTAATTACAGCAAACAGTAATCCGAGGATAAAAGAACTTAATAAGCTGAACAAGGATGCAAAGCTCAGAAAGGACAGAGACGTGTTCGTGGTCGAGGGGATACGCATGTTCAGGGAGCTTCCGCTTCAGAATGTTCAGGAGGTGTATCTGTCGGAGAGTGCGCTTAAGGAATACAGGGATGAATTCAAGAGCATGGGTGTGCTTGATGGCAGGAATACCTGGATACTCAGCGACGGAGTGTTCGCAGGGGTGTCACAGACCAAGACTCCACAGGGGTGTATGGCTGTGGTGAAATGCATGCATTATCAGCTTGATTCCGTGCTCGGCAGGAATGACAGAGAGACATTTCTTGTGCTGGATACGCTCCAGGATCCCGGAAATATGGGAACTATATTCAGAAGCGCAGAGGCAGCAGGTGTGACCGCCGTGCTTATAGGAAAAGGTTCATGCGATCCGTACAATCCGAAGGTAGTCAGATCGACGATGGGTGCCATATTCAGGGTGCCATTTGTCATGTGCGATGACCTGCCCGGGACCGTGGAGGAGCTGAGACGGTCAGGCGTTGTGGTGTACGGAGCACATCTGGACGGCGACGATCTCTACGACATAGGATTCCCTGACAGGGTGGCGTTCCTCATAGGAAATGAGGGAAATGGCCTGACGGATGAGGTGGCGTGCAGAGCCGACAGACTTCTCAGGATTCCGATGGAGGGCAAAGTCGAATCGCTGAACGCTGCAATATCGGCGACTCTTTTGTCGTATGAGGTAATGAGACAGCGAAAGAGAGACCGACAAAACTAGATCAAACAAGACAGCATATTTTTGTACTGCGTGGCATAACTTTTAAAGTATGCAAAAGTTTGTTATAACGGAGGGAGAAAATATGACTGAAAAAACATTAAACAACAATCAGGTAGTGGTGGCAGGAGAGATAGCATCAGAGTTCGTGTTCAGCCACGAGATATTTGGCGAGGGCTTCTATATGGTGGATCTCATCGTCAGCAGACTCAGCGATGCTTACGATACTATTCCGCTCATGGTGTCTGACAGACTGTTCGATGTGAACGAATCCCACATAGGGGAGCGCATCATGGCAAAGGGACAGTTCAGGTCATACAACAAGCATGAGGAGACCAGAAACCGCCTTATACTGTCTGTGTTTGTGAGAGAGATCGAGACCATCGACGAGGATGATGCTGAGGAGGAGAACAGACCAAATCAGATCTATCTTGACGGTTACATATGTAAGGCACCTGTGTACAGGATGACGCCCCTTGGAAGGGAGATCGCGGATGTGCTGCTGGCGGTCAACAGAGCATACGGCAAGAGCGATTACATACCATGTATCTGCTGGGGCAGAAATGCGAGATTTGCCGGAAAGCTCCAGGTAGGAGAGCATGTGGCCATCTGGGGAAGGATCCAGAGCAGGGAGTATCAGAAGCGTATCGACAATGACCAGGTGATCAGCAAGGTGGCATACGAGGTGTCTGTGAGCAAGATGGAATGTCTTGAATGATATTTCATAAGGAGGGGCCCACGTCAGTGGGAGGAACCCTTGTGAAGCACGCAGGCGCCGCGCAAAGCGCATAGGAATGCGCCTGCACAACATTTCATAAGGAGGGACCCACGTTAGTGGGAGAAATCCTCGTGAAGCATGCAGTAAAATATATGGTTGACATGGCCTGGATGCGGTGATATAGTAGCACTATCTAAGATTAAACTGAATACAATATAGTAGAGGCGCGGGATTAATGATTAAGCAGGCTGATGCATGTGGATGCAGAAGATGCCTGACGAAAGGGAAGACCGCCGAAGTGATGGATATTCCACAGGATCTGTTGCTGGTTGTGCAGTTAAGAACTGTATGACTGTCATCTGAGGATGGAGAGCTACTTGTAAGAATGAGATGTTTTTATGGGTTGGCTTTTTGCCAGCCCATTTTTATGCTATATTGTATCGACTATTTATTTTTAAGGAGGACGACAATATGTCAATTTTTACCGGTTCAGCAGTTGCACTTGTAACACCATTTCTTGAAAATGGAGATGTGGATTATGATAAGCTCAAGGAGCTCGTGGAGTTTCATATAGCACATAAGACGGATGCCATAGTTATCTGCGGAACAACAGGCGAGGCTTCAACACTGTCACACGAGGAGCATCTTGAGTGCGTGAAGAAGTGTGTAGAGTTCGCTGATCACAGAATAAAGGTAATAGCAGGAACAGGTTCAAACTGTACTGCAACAGCAATATATCTCTCAACAGAGGCAGAGAGCTACGGAGTGGACGGTCTGCTCGTGGTTACACCATACTACAACAAGGCTACACAGAAGGGCCTCATCGCACACTTCACAGCCGTTGCAAATTCAGTAAATGTGCCTATAATCCTTTACAATGTGCCATCACGTACAGGCTGCAATATCCAGCCGGAGACAGCAGTATATCTTGCACAGAACGTTGAGAACATTGTCGGTATCAAGGAAGCTTCAGGCAATATAAGCCAGGTCGTAAAGCTTGCAAGTCTTTCAAAGGGATGCATAGATATCTACTCAGGAAATGACGATCAGGTTGTACCTCTTCTCTCACTTGGCGGAAAGGGTGTTATCTCAGTAACAGCCAATATAATCCCTGAGGACGTACACGATATGGTTCAGAAATATCTTGACGGAGATGTTCAGGGAAGCCTTGATCTTCAGCTTAAGGCCATCGACCTCTGCAACGCACTGTTCTGCGAGGTCAATCCAATACCTGTCAAGAAGGCTGTAGAGCTTCTTGGTATGTGTGATGGAACAATGAGAATGCCGCTCACTGAGATGGAGCCACAGAACGTGGAGAAGCTCAAGAAGGCAATGGAAGAGTACGGAGTTCTCTAGGACTGTAATTATCATAGAAACAATACAGATGTCTGCGGTCTCAACTGGCTGCAGACATTTTTATTTGTCGAGGTGGATATAAACGTTGCACAATGGACAGCAAATGTGTAAAATGGAGTACATGTTGAAATATATGCGCATGTCAGCGTGCATAGACCACACAAAAGACGACAACAAATGACAAAGCTTATATATATGGAGGATAGACAGACATGGTAAAGATCATAATGCATGGTTGCAATGGAAAGATGGGCCAGGTAATAACAGGTATCGTTGCAGGCGATCCTGATGCCGAGATCGTAGCGGGAATAGATGTTGTGGACAACAGGGATAACGGATATCCGGTATTTACAGATATAGATGCCTGCGATGTCGAGGCTGATGTTATCATAGATTTTGCAGCGGCTGTAGCTGTTGACAAGCTCCTCGATTACGGTGTGAGGACACAGACTCCTATAGTTCTCTGTACAACAGGTCTCTCAGATGAGCAGCTTGCAAAGGTAAAGGAGTGCAGTGCAAAGGTTGCCATACTCAAGTCAGCGAACATGTCACTGGGAATCAATACACTCATGAAGCTTCTGAAGGATGCTGCGAAGGTATTCTCACCAGCCGGATATGATATAGAGATAGTTGAGAAGCATCACAACCAGAAGGTGGATGCTCCATCCGGAACAGCTCTTGCTCTTGCTGATTCAATCAATGAGGCATGCAATGAGCAGTATGAGTATGTGTACGACAGAAGCCAGGTGAGAAAGAAGAGAGATAAGAAGGAGCTCGGAATCTCTGCTGTCAGAGGCGGCACTATAGTTGGAGAGCATGAGGTGATATTTGCAGGTATTGATGAGGTTATAGAGTTCAAGCACACTGCATATTCCAAGTCAGTATTTGCAAAGGGTGCTGTTGAGGCAGGAAAGTTCCTCAAGGGCAAGCCTGCAGGAATGTACGATATGGCGGACGTTATAGGATAGGAGCGGTTATGGAGATTTCAACTAGGACAGAGGATGGCGAGCTTGTTCTGTGCGCCAGCTCGATATATAATCAGAAGTTTTATCTGAACAAGGAATTTTCAAAGCTTCCTGATGAGATAAAGGACGAGCTTCACGCCATGTGTGGAGCGTTTACACAGGAGGTCGGAGGAATATTTATGTTGGTGTTTGACGACGCCGGCAATCTGAAGATACAGACGAGGGCACTTGAGGATGACCTGTTATTTGACGACATAGGATGCGGACTCAAGGTCAAGAAGCTGCAGAATGAAAAGAAGGAGCTGTTCCAGAGTCTGGAGCTGTTCTATAAGATATTTATACAGGGTGTTGACATTAACAGTCTTGTAAATGAATGATATAAAATAATTGGAAGATCAGGAAGGAAAAAGGGGCATGTTATTTGCTATTGATGCTGGAAATACAAATATTACGATAGGACTGTTTGACGGAGAACGCCTGGAGAAGACCTTCAGGATGACCACCGGGATATCGAGAACATCGGATGAGTACGGAGTATTTCTGTGCGACTGGCTCAGAATGAGACAGTTGTCAACTGATGTTATAGATGAAGTTATAATCGCTTCGGTTGTTCCGAAGATCATGCATTCCCTGGTGAATGGCATAAAGAAATATTTTGGAATAACACCACTCATAGTTGAGCCGGGAATAAAGACGGGGATCAATATAGCGCTGCCAAACCCGAAGCAGCTTGGAGCTGACAGAATAGTTGACGCAGTTGCGGCTTATCACATGTATGGCGGACCGGTTCTCACGGTGGACTTTGGAACTGCCACAACGTACGACCTCATCAATGCCGATGGCGTGTTTGAGGCTGAGGTCACATCGCCGGGTATAAGGCTTATTGCAAATGCTCTGTGGACGGGAACAGCCAAGCTTCCTGAGATAGAGATAAAGGTGCCTGAGACGATACTGTGCAAGGACACGATATCCAGTATGCAGGCCGGTGTGTGCATGGGCTATATTGGCCAGACAGAGTATATAGTGAAGAGAATGCGCAAGGAGTCAGGATACGACAACATGAAGGTCGTGGCTACCGGCGGACTTGGAAAGATGATATATGAGAACACGGACTGCATAGATGTGTATGATCCGGATCTCACACTTCACGGACTCAGACTTATCATGGACAAGCAGAAATAAGTCGGATTTTGCAAATTATATATTATTATAGAAGCAATGGAGAAATTTATGGATTTCAGAGATAAATTGATCCTGGCGCCGATGGCTGGTGTATGTGACCAGCCATTTCGTCTTTTATGCAAGGAACAGGGCTGTGATATCCTGTACAGCGAGATGGTGAGCGCCAAGGCAATATATTATAAAAATAAGAACACGAAGCCGCTTCTGGCTATGGATGAGCGGGAGAAGCCATTTGGGCTGCAGCTCTTTGGCTCTGATCCTGAGATCATGGCGGAGATGGCAAAGAGGATAGAGAGCAACGGTTATTCGTTCATAGATGTAAATATGGGCTGCCCTGTGCCGAAGGTGGTCAACAATGGAGAGGGATCTGCGCTGATGAAGGATCCGGTTCTCGTTGGAAGGATAGTCGAGGCCATGGCAAAAGCTATAAGTATACCGCTGACCATCAAGATAAGAAGCGGATTTGATTCAGAGCATATAAATGCGCCTGAGATAGCACATATAGCCCAGGAGAGCGGGGCTGCCGCTGTGGCGGTGCACGGAAGGACAAGGCAGCAGTATTATCAGGGACATGCGGACTGGAGCGTCATAGCCAGGGTGAAGGAGGCGTGCATCATCCCGATCATTGGCAATGGCGATATAAACACTCCTCAGGACATCATAGACATGAGGGCGCAGACGAATTGTGACGGCTTTATGATAGGAAGAGGTGCGAGGGGCAACCCGTGGATATTCCGCGATATGAAATACTACTACGAGCATGGCGAGCTGCCGGACAAGCCTGACATATATGAAGTGAAGGATATGATGCTGAGACATGCGAGACTCATGGTTGAGTTCAAGGGTGAGTACACAGGTATCCATGAGATGAGAAAGCACGTGGCATGGTACTCAGTCGGAATGTATGATTCGGCAAAGCTCAGGAGCAATGTGAACCAGGTTGAGACTTACGAGGAGCTTGAGGAACTGCTCTGTAGATGGGCTGACAGCGCACCTGAAAAAGTCATTGTGAGTTAACATAAAAACAAAAAAATGTAACAGAAAACAAAGAATTTATTAAAAACTCTAAAGTAAAAATATACAAGATGCTGATTTGTTTCAAAAATGTTACGGTACTAAAATGTAAAATATACACAAAAATAGCATTTTAAAATGTTGCATGTTTACATTAACGGAATTAAAGATTTTATGCGAGTTGTGCATGATTTACAAAAATATCCACTTTGCTTGACCTTTCTTTTGACAGAGATTATAATAGCGTCATGAGTTAAATTTTAACGGTTTTGTAACAATTCTGAAACCGTAAAGAAATTAAGGAGAAAAGGTTATGCAAAAGTTTTCAGATTCATCACGTATGAAATCACAGAAACTAATGAAGACATCACTGAAAAGGAACGTAAAGAAGATTAGCATAGGAGCAGTACTCCTGGCAGTTGGATTTTCATCATACGCAGTTATCGCATCAGATGACAGCATGGTTTCATCCAAGGGCAAGGGAGTGTCGATCGCAGCAGCAGGTAATACATTATACGCAGACAACACAGCAGACTATGGAGAGGCAACATCATCAGTTGCACTGGCAGATGGTACTCTGTCAGATGTCAACAAGACTGGTTCAGTAGCCCTCTCAAGCAAGAAGACAGTTAAGAAGACTTCAGCCATAAGCGGTGGAGTTCAGGAGAGCACAACAGAGGCTCGTGCAACAGAGGCTGCACAGCAGGCAGCAGACACAACAAAGTCAGAGCCTACCACACAGATGAAGGTTAAGGATAAGGATAAGTCAGCAGCAGGACTTCCTGACGATCAGATATCAGTTGATCCATCAACAGAGAAGTCAACAGATGGACTTCCTGATGATAAGGTTATCTATGTGAATGGTGAGACATCAGGTACATATCTCGGAACATTCTGGATTACGGCATATTGTCCATGTCCAATCTGCTGCGGTGAGTACAGCAACATGGATAACCCGACAACAGCTTCAGGCGCACCTGCAGTCGAGGGTGTGACATGTGCAGCGCCAAGTAACTTTGCATTTGGTACAGAGCTTATAGTTGATGGTCATACATACACAGTTCAGGACAGAGGTGGAGCTATCAATGGCAATCATCTTGATATCTACTTCTCAAACCATCAGGCAGCTCTTAACTTCGCAACAGGCTACTATGATGTATATGTGAAGTAATAAAAAGCAGAAATTGTATACAGATATATTAAAGACCCGCCGTAAGGCGGGTTTTTAAATGCAGTGAGATAAGTGTTGGGAAAGTGTTGGAAAAGTCGCATGAATGAGGCGGGCTATAGCTTGTTTTTTATAAAATGCTGTGTTATAATGCACACGATTATTTGTAAGAATACAGGTGATTCTTGAGTTTAGTACATAACGAAATGTTTAAATATATTTATTAAGGAGATTGGCAAATGGAACTTATCTACAGAAGCACAAGAAATGCAAATGAGACAGCAACAGCATCACAGGCTATACTTAAGGGACTTGCTAATGAGGGGGGACTCTTTGTACCAGATTCTATACCAGCACTTGATGTGTCTCTGGAAGATCTTGCAAAGATGAACTATCAGCAGGTTGCATACGAGGTTATGAAGCTTATGTTCACAGACTTCACAGAGGCTGAGCTTAAGCATTGTATAGATTCAGCATATGATTCAAAGTTTGATACACCGGTTATAGCACCACTTGTGAATAAGGCAGGAGCATATTATCTTGAGCTTTTCCATGGATCAACAATAGCATTCAAGGATATGGCACTTTCAATCCTTCCATATCTTCTCACAACATCAGCAAAGAAGAATGGCGTAAAGAATGAGATCGTCATCCTCACAGCAACATCAGGTGATACAGGTAAGGCTGCCCTTGCAGGATTTGCAGATGTTCCTGGAACAAAGATCATCGTGTTCTATCCAAAGCACGGTGTAAGCCCAATCCAGGAGAAGCAGATGGTTACACAGAAGGGTGACAATACATTTGTTGTTGGTATCACAGGTAACTTTGATGATGCCCAGACAGGTGTGAAGAAGATGTTCTCAGATGCTGAGCTTGCAAAGTACATGGATGAGAAGGGCTATCAGTTCTCATCAGCAAACTCCATCAACATCGGACGTCTTGTTCCTCAGATGGTATACTATGTATACGCTTACACAAGACTTGTGGCAGACGGAACTATAAAGGCAGGCGACAAGATCAACGTGGATGTTCCAACAGGTAACTTTGGTAATATCCTTGCTGCATACTACGCAAAGGAGATGGGACTTCCAATCGCAAAGTTCATCTGTGCATCAAATGACAACAAGGTTCTGTTTGATTTCTTCCAGACAGGAACATACGATAGAAACAGAGAGTTCATACTCACAACATCACCATCGATGGATATCCTCATTTCAAGCAACCTTGAGAGACTGATATACAAGATTGCTGGCAATGATGCTGAGAAGAACTCAGAGCTTATGAAAGAACTCACAACAGATGGAGTGTACACCATCACAGACGATATGAAGGCAAAGCTTGCTGAGTTCTATGGTGGATATGCAACAGAGGCAGAGACAGCAGCTACCATCAAAAAGGTATATGAGTCAGATGATTATATCATCGATACACATACAGCAGTTGCGGCTACAGTATATGAAAAGTATGTGGCAGAGACAGGAGATAAGACACCTACAGTCATCGCGTCAACAGCAAGCCCATACAAGTTCACAAGAAGCGTTATGAACGCTATAGACGCTGAGTATGATTCCAAGACAGACTTTGAGCTTGTCGACGAGCTTGAGAAGCTCTCAGGTGTAAAGGTACCTCAGGCTATAGAGGATATCAGATCAGCAAAGGTTCTCCACGACACAGTATGTGACAAGGAGGATATGCTTGCAGAGGTTAAGGGATTCCTTAATATCTAAAGCATAGTAAGAGACATAAGCTGGTATATCTGATAGGAAATAGGCAGATATAATATACGAATAAAGCATAAATACAATATTATAGATTGACAGTTCATTAGTACCATCCTGTCACTAAACAAAACTAGGACATAAGAAGATCAGAATGTCCTATTCTGGTCTTTTTTTGTGGTGAACAGTAGGATGCTTATAGGAGGAGTTATGTATAAGTTAAAGACAAAGGCAAGTTTTGACAGCGCCCATTTTTTGAAAGATTATGACGGCAAATGCAGCAATATCCACGGACACAGATGGACGGTGGAGATCAAGGTCGGTGCGGAGACTCTTGAGAGCGATACACAGAACAGAGGAATGGTGGTTGATTTCTCCAATCTGAAGAAGGATCTGAAGGAGATTGCGGATCACTTTGACCACAGCCTTATCATGGAAACGGGAAGCCTGAAGCAGGCGACGGAGGATGCGCTGCTGGCGGAAAATCTTAGAATCGTGAAGGTTGATTTCAGACCTACTGCTGAGAATTTCGCAAAGTATATATACGATGAGATGGCAGGCCGGGGCTACAAGGTCATAGAGGCAAGTGTGTATGAGACACCGAACAACGTGGCTTCTTATTGTGAGTAAATATATATGATAGGATTCCGGTGAGAAGCTGGCAGGTCTAAAAATCTGGAAGATGTGAGAGAATGGAGAATATACACCGGGAGAAAGGAAATACAGTCGTGAGCACATACAGAGTAGTAGAGAGATTTATAAGTATCAACGGTGAGGCTGCAAGAGCCGGAGAACTTGCCGTGTTCATAAGATTTGCGGGATGCAATCTTGATTGCGGTTACTGCGATACCAAGTGGGCAAATGAGGCAGGCGTTCCTTATGAGGAACTCACCGAGGATGAGATCATCGATTATGTCAGAAGAACAAAGGTGAAGAATGTAACCCTGACAGGTGGGGAACCGCTGATACAGAAGGACATAGATAAGTTGCTCCTTGCATTTGAGCTGGAGGATGATGTAAGGGTTGAGATCGAGACAAATGGAAGTGTGGATATCGCAGAGTTCAAGGCTCTTGGGGGAAATGTATCGTACACGCTGGATTACAAATGCCCATCCAGCGGCATGGAGAATGACATGTGCCTTGCAAATTATAACTATATAGACAAGAATGATTCGGTGAAATTTGTGGTCGGTTCACAGGAGGATCTGGAAAAATGTTTTGAGATAGTTAGGGAGTATGCGCTGGATGAGAAGACGAGAGTATTCATCAGTCCTGTGTATGGCAGCATAGATCCTGCGGATATAGTGGATTTTATGATCGAGAACGATATGAATGATGTGAAGCTTCAGTTACAGCTTCACAAGTTCATTTGGAATCCGGAAGAAAGAGGTGTATAAGATGGCGATAGATAAAGAGGCTATAAAGGAGCACGTAAGAGGAATATTGATTGCCCTTGGAGATGATCCTGACAGGGAGGGACTTGTAGAGACTCCTGACAGGGTTGCGCGTATGTACGAGGAAGTATTTGAGGGAATGAACTACACCAATGACGAGCTGGCCGAGATGTTCGGCAAGACATTTGCTGAGGACGGAGTGGCAAGGCAGGCCGGTGACATGGTGTTTGTCAAGGATATAGAGGTGTTCAGCTACTGTGAGCATCACATGGCGCTTATGTACGACATGAAGGTGTCAGTCGCATACATTCCAAATGGAAGAGTGCTCGGACTTTCTAAGATAGCGAGGATTGCGGATATGGTTGCGAAGAGACTTCAGCTCCAGGAGAGGATAGGCTCGGACATAGCCTACGTCATATCCAAGGCTGCGGGAACTGAGGACGTGGCGGTAATGATAGAGGCACATCACAGCTGCATGACGGCAAGGGGCATCAAGAAACCGGGAAGCAAGACCATGACAACCACTCTCAGGGGAAGATTTGAGAGCGACACAGCTCTGCAGAACAAGTTGCTGATGATGTACAATGCGGGAAGATAGTTATCGATACACTGAATTGATAATGGTGAATTGGTTTATACGGGACTGTTATAATGCGGCCTGGAATATCATATTTGATTATATATGGAGGATGAGATTATGCAGAATTTGAAGAATAAGGATGAGGCAGTTGTAGTATTCAGTGGCGGACAGGACAGCACAACGTGTCTGTTGTGGGCACTCAAGAAGTATAAGAAAGTGTACGCCGTATCATTTGACTATGGACAGAGACATGCGTTAGAGCTTGAGTGTGCTAAGGAGATCGCGGACAAATTCGGAGTGGAGCATCACATACTCGACATGAGCCTGTTGAATCAGCTTGCGCCAAATTCACTGACAAGAACAGATATGAAGGTTGACGAAAATGCACCTGAGGAGGGCACGCCGAATTCATTTGTCGATGGAAGAAATATGCTATTTCTTACATTTGTAGCAATATTTGCCAAACAGAGGGGAATATCTGATATAATAACAGGAGTGTCCCAGAGTGACTTCTCAGGATACCCGGACTGCAGGGATATATTTATCAAATCGTTAAATACAACACTTAACCTTGCAATGGACTACGAGTTTGATATAATAACACCATTGATGTGGATCGATAAGATGGAGACATGGAAGATGGCTGATGAGCTGGGCGGACTGGATGTTATCAGAGATATGACACTCACATGTTACAATGGCATCAAGGGCGAGGGCTGCGGACATTGTCCATCATGCAAGCTCCGCAAGAAGGGGTATGATCTGTACATGAAGTACAAGGAGGATCACAAGTAAATAAGCAGTATCAAAGGGAAAGGTTGTGTTATTGAAAGTATGAAGAATATGCTGTTCATCATGAATCCCAAAGCGGGTAGGACTACTCTGAAGAATTCTTTGGTGGATGTGCTGGAAGTGTTCTGCAATAACGATTATGCGGTCAGGACATATCTTACGAAATCGGCAGATGACGCAGAGAGAATTGTTCAGGAGGAAGGTGCAAACTACGATGTGATCGTATGTGCGGGGGGCGATGGAACCCTGGGCAACACAGTTACAGGATATATGAAGAGCGGGATAAGGGTTCCACTTGGATATATTCCGTGTGGCTCCACCAATGACTTTGCAAGGAGCATGGACATACCGAGAGAGACGGTAGAGGCGGCTGAGATGATAGTGAAGGCAGAGCCGTTCTCCATAGATATAGGAAGTCTGAACGACAAGAACTTTGTTTATGTCGCAGCTTTTGGAATGTTCTCAGATACATCATATGCAACGCCGCAGAATATGAAGAATATATTTGGACATGCGGCATATGTATTGCAGGGGATAAAAAGCTTGGCAAATGTACCATCTTACAAGATGAAGGTTACAATAGACGGGGACGAGCAGGAAGGCGAGTTTATATTCGGTATGGTGTCCAACTCGGTATCCGTTGGAGGGTTTAAGAGTATAACCCGAAAAGGAGTTGAGTTCGATGACGGACTTTTTGAGGGAGTACTGATAAGGACAATGAAGACACCGGCTGATCTGGAGAGAGTGGTCAGGGCACTCCTTACAGGTGATGTGAATGAGAGGAGCATGGTTTCATTCAGGGCTCACAGGGTCAAGTTTGATGCAGAGGATCCGGTTGCATGGACATGTGATGGTGAGTTCGGCGGAGAATATAAGGAGACCAAGATACACATCCACAGGAGAGCGATAGATCTTCTGGTCGTTCAGGAAAGCGAACAGGATGAGGTTATAGAATAATAGAATCGAGGATTTTACAATGGGTAAATATTTTGGAACAGATGGATTCAGAGGCGAGGCAAATGTAGACCTTACAGTGGAGCATGCCTATAAGGTTGGAAGATACCTTGGCTACTACTATGGCAAGCAGCATGAGGATGGAAAGGCTCATGTCGTCATCGGAAAGGATACGAGACTTTCAAGCTACATGTTCGAGTATTCTCTGGTTGCGGGACTTACAGCCAGCGGAGCTGATGTATACCTGATGCATGTAACACCTACACCTAGTGTGTCTTATATAGTCCGCACAGGTGATTTTGACTGCGGTATCATGATCTCAGCCAGCCATAACCCATACTATGACAATGGAATCAAAGTAATCAATGGTCAGGGCTACAAGCTTGAGGCTGCCATCGAGAATGAGATCGAGCAGTATATAGACGGTGAGCTTGGCGAGATACCATTTGCAAAGAAGGACAGCATCGGTAAGACCACCGACTACACAATGGGAAGAAACAGATATATAGGTTATCTGCTCACGATTCCTACCAGACCTTTCAAGGGAATGAGAATTGGTCTTGACTGTGCAAATGGTGCGTCATATCTGGTTGCAAAGTCGGTGTATGACGCTCTCGGAGCAAAGACATATGTCATCAACAATGAACCAAATGGAACAAACATCAACACGGACTGTGGTTCAACACACATTGAAAAGCTTCAGGCATTTGTCAAGGAGAAGGGACTTGATGTGGGATTTGCATTTGACGGTGATGCGGACAGGTGTCTTGCAGTGGACGACAAGGGCGAGATCGTGGATGGAGACAAGATACTCTATGTCTGCGGTCGTTATCTGAAGGATAAGGGCGAGCTGAACAACAATACCATCGTCACAACTATCATGTCCAACCTTGGACTTTACAAAGCACTTGACAAGAAGGGCATCAACTATGAGAAGACGGCAGTCGGTGACAAGTACGTGTTCGAAAATATGATGGAGCATGGACATTCCATCGGCGGCGAGCAGTCAGGACATATCATCTTCTCCAAGTATGCAACAACCGGTGACGGTGTCCTCACCTCACTGATGATCATGGAGACTATACTTGGACGTAAGGTCAAGCTCTCAGAGCTGTTCCACAGCCTGACGATATATCCACAGCTCCTTGTGAATGTCAAAGTTTCAAGCAAGGATGCAGTCATGAACGATGCTGATGTGCTGAAATTGAACGATGAGATAGCAGCAGAGCTTGGAGACGACGGAAGACTTCTTCTCAGACAGAGCGGTACAGAGCCTGTCATCAGAGTTATGGTCGAGGCAGCCACAGATGAGCTGTGTGAGAAGTATGTATACAAGATGGTGGATCTCATAAAGGCAAAGGGATACGCAGTGGAGTAGAGAGTGGTATAAAAGCTCAAAAGATACAAAGTACGTAAAATTTGTATCTTTTGGGCTTTTTTCAATTCCAGGTGGAAGCCGGAAGGACTATGTGGTAACCTGCCGCGTCAGGAGAGAAGCACAGCGCGACCGGTGAGGCGAGGTTGTGACAGAGAGATGTGGATTTTCTCAAGTTTAAATAGATAAATACTTGCGAAACATACTGCTGTTGGTGAAAATGCATGAAAAAAGTGGGGTATAATCCTAAAAATGATAGAATTTATCTGTTGACATGTTGTGGTAAAACAGATAAAGTTTTATGTGGTGAAAGATATGACTGTTACCAGACATACGATGAGAATTATGTGGCCGTGACAGTTACAATAATATAACATGAGAGGCATATATTTATGAACGAATGTTTAAGATCCCATTATTATGACGAGGACGAGATGCACGAGATGCACGAGGAGTGCGGAGTCTTCGGTATCTATGATTTCGATGGAAATGATGTGGCGAACACGATCTATTATGGTCTGTTTGCATTGCAGCACCGTGGGCAGGAGAGCTGCGGTATAGCGGTGTCAGACACTGCTGGTCCTAAGGGCAAGGTCAGCTCCTTAAAGGGCATGGGTCTTGTGAATGAGGTGTACACACCTGATTCACTGAGCAAGCTAAAGGGAAATATCGGCGTGGGTCATGTGAGATATTCAACAGCCGGTGCCAGCACTATAGAGAATGCACAGCCACTGGTTCTCAATTATGTAAAGGGAACTCTGGGACTTGCACACAACGGCAATCTGGTAAATGCTCCTGAGCTTAGACGTGAGCTGGAACTCACAGGCGCTATATTCCAGACTACAATTGATTCTGAGGTAATAGCTTACCATATAGCCAGGGAGAGAGTTAAGTGCGGTTCCGTTGAGGAGGCTGTCACTAGAGCTCTCAAGAAAGTAAGGGGATCATATTCACTTGTCATCATGAGTCCTAGAAAGCTTATTGGAGCCAGAGATCCATTTGGTTTCAGACCGCTTTGTATAGGAAAGCGTGATAACGCATACATACTGGCATCTGAGAGCTGTGCGCTCGATACAATAGGTGCCGAATTTGTCAGGGATGTGGAGCCTGGAGAGGTTGTAACCATATCACCTGAGTATGGAATCCAGTCGTACAAGAACATGTGCCAGGAGCAGCATGCAAGATGTATATTTGAGTATATATACTTTGCGAGACTTGATTCAGTCATAGATGGAATGTCTGTGTACGATTCGCGTATCACAGCCGGAAGATGCCTTGCAAAGGACAGCCCGGTTGACGCTGATGTGGTAGTTGGCGTTCCTGAATCGGGAAATGCAGCGGCCATGGGCTATTCACTTGAATCGGGTATTCCATATGGAACGGCATTTGTCAAGAATGGATATGTGGGAAGAACATTCATAAAGCCACAGCAGAGCCAGAGAGAGTCCAGCGTGCGTGTTAAGCTGAACGTCCTTAAGGAGGCTGTAAATGGCAAGCGTGTCATAATGATAGATGACTCTATAGTTCGTGGAACTACGAGTGACAGAATAGTTGGCATGCTCAGGGAGGCAGGAGCGACAGAGGTCCATGTAAGGATCAGTTCACCTCCATTCCTGTATCCATGCTACTTTGGAACTGACATTCCGGACAGAGAACAGCTCATAGCATACAACAGGTCTGTAGATGATATATGCAAGATCATAGGCGCCGACTCTCTGGCGTACCTGAAGATGGAGAGACTTCCGGAGCTCTCAGGCGGAAGACAGTACTGCCATGGATGCTTCAGCGGCCAATATCCTATGAAACCGCCTACAGAGGACATCAGAGGTGACCACGAGGATTTCAAGAGAGGATCGGAGTCTCACATTATATCATGAGGAGGGGCCCGCGTAAGCGGGAGGAGTCCTGGTGATAGCGCACGAAAGTGCGCACTTGTCGGAAGACAATAAAGTAAAAATTCGGAATCATATCAGCGGAAAAGCAGATATTGATTCCGAATTTCTGGTTTATGCAAAAAAAGCATGGAAATAATCTGAAACCCATGTATAATAGTTGTGTGATAAGATATAAAAGCATTTGTCAGCTGGCAGATGCGGGAGACTACAGGAAGAAAGAGGTAAAGACATGAGTAAGGACAAGTACGAAAGCCCACTGTGTGAAAGATACGCTAGTAAGGAAATGCAGTATATTTTCTCACCTGATATGAAGTTTAAGACATGGAGAAAGCTGTGGATAGCTCTTGCTGAGACAGAGAAGGAGCTTGGTCTCAAGGACGAGAACGGCAATCCAAGAATCACAGATGAGCAGATCGAGGAGCTCAAGGCTCACGCTGATGACATCAACTATGATGTTGCCAGAGAGAGAGAAAAGCTGGTTCGTCACGACGTAATGAGCCACGTATATGCATACGGTGTTCAGTGCCCTAAGGCAGCAGGAATAATCCACCTTGGAGCAACAAGCTGCTATGTAGGCGATAACACAGACGTTATCGTTATGACAGAGGCATTAAAGCTTGTCAGAAAGAAACTCATCAATGTTATAAATGAGCTGGCAAAGTTCGCAGATCAGTATAAGGATCTTCCAACTCTTGCATTTACACATTTCCAGCCTGCACAGCCAACGACAGTCGGCAAGCGTGCAACACTCTGGATGCAGGAGCTGCTCCTTGACCTCTCTGATATAGAGTACATGATCAGCCAGCAGAAGCTTCTCGGATCAAAGGGAACAACTGGAACACAGGCAAGTTTCCTTGAGCTCTTCGGAGGAGATCACGAGACAGTGAGAAAGATAGATGGAAAGATCGCTGAGAAGATGGGATTTGCTGAGTGCTATCCTGTATCAGGCCAGACATATTCAAGAAAGGTCGACTCAAGAGTTCTTAATGTGCTCTCAGGCATCGCACAGAGTGCACACAAGTTCTCAAATGATATCAGACTTCTCCAGCACTTAAAGCAGATAGAGGAGCCATTTGAGAAGAACCAGATTGGTTCATCAGCTATGGCATACAAGAGGAATCCAATGAGAAGTGAGAGAATCGCATCACTTGCCAATTATGTAATGTGCGACGCGCTCAATCCTGCTATCACAGCCGCAACACAGTGGTTTGAGAGAACACTGGATGACTCAGCAAATAAGCGTATCTCAGTTCCAGAGGCATTCCTCGCAGTTGATGGAATCCTTGATCTGTACCTGAACGTTGTTGATGGTCTTGTGGTATATGACAAGGTTATCTATCAGTGCTTCATGAAGGAGATTCCATTCATGGCAACAGAGAATATCATGATGGATGCTGTTAAGCGTGGCGGCAACCGTCAGGAGCTTCATGAGAAAATCAGAGAGTACTCAATGCTTGCTGGTGAGCAGGTCAAGAAGTACGGAAGAGAGAATGATCTCGTTGACCGTATCGCAGCAGACCCTGATTTTGGTATGACAAAGGAGGAGATCGTATCTATCCTTGAGCCAAAGAACTTCGTAGGTCGTGCTCCTGAGCAGACAAGAGAGTTCCTTGCAGAGGTCATTCAGCCTATCCTCGATGAGAACAAGGATATCCTCGGTGTTACTGCGGAGATCAATGTATAAAGATATGAATTAAAAAATATATAGAGTAAAGATGACGCTGGCGCATTTGCAGTGTTGATATGTCTGTTCTGTCATGGACATATCAACAAGCTTATGTGCCGGCGCTTTTTATATATTGAATGGGTGTCATTTTGCGGCGGAATGCGGATTACATGGACTGACAGACAGCTCAATTCTACGCATAAAAATTCTTGTCGTAATTTCATTAGATTTGCATTTGCTAAGGTACGAATAGGTACATTCTAAGGTTTACATTTGGAAATAGATGTGTTAGTATGGTTAGCGAAAACTAACCTAAAAATTAATACAAAAGAGTGTTAAAGGGGCAAAAGAGATGTTGGTGACAATAGTTGCGGCGGTAATTGTTATGGTGGCCTATTTCCTTCTTCTGTACGGAATGGTCGCATTTGTACAGGATAAGAGATTTATGAGCACAGCACCGAAGGAGAATCTGGCGGTGATTCCTGACAGAAAAGAGAGATTTCGCGGAGCTCATGCGGTTGGTTGGTGTATAGAAGTAGTTGCACTTCTGCTGTTTATAGGAGCTATCGTGCTTAGCGTGTGGGATGGCGTACGGCATGATTTCGGCTACTGGAAGTTCTTCGCGCGATTCATAGTGATAATGTATGTGATGGAGATCTATGATATAGGTTTCTTTGACTGGGTGCTGCTCTGTCATTCAAACTTCTTCCCACGTTATTATCCGGAGGTCAAGGGAGTTGTGGGACCTCATATGTTCGGATACAATATGAAGATGCATGTTATGCACTTTATTATATATATTCCTATCTGCGCTGTGGTCGCCGGGGTGTGTATGCTGTTTTAGAAAAGACTAAATCTACTTAGGTTATCTTTTGATATAGTCATGATAGTTATTGAACAGCCTTGGAATGATATAGTATAATATTATCAATAATAATTGGAGGTTGATAGTATGCCAGAAATATCACTGTTTTATGGAATCAGAATAACTATGTATTATGATGATCATAATCCGCCACATTTTCATGCAGAATATAACGGAAATAAAGCTATAATAGATATAAATGAAGCACGGGTTATAAAAGGTGCATTGCCTTCAAGGCAGTTAAAGCTCATACTTGCATGGTGCGTAATTCATCAAGATGAGTTAATGCAGAATTGGGAATTATCGAAGGATGGTTTGCCATTAAACAGAATAAATCCATTGATTTAAAAATTTATATACTATACAGAGAGGGGGAATTGGCATGATATATGATATAGTGCAAGTGGTTCCATTTGATGATTATACAGTATATGTGTATTTTGAGGATGGCAAAATTGTATGTTATGACGCAAAACCACTACTGGATAAGAAAGTGTTTGAACCGCTTAGAGACAAAGATTTCTTTTTGAATTCATGTACAATTTTGAATGGAACTTTGGCATGGGATGTGACAGGAACGAGGGATACATCAAAATGTCTGGATATTGATCCGGATACGTTATATGAATTGGAAAATGTTAAAGAGAAAATAGCGTAACATAAATCGGTATACAGTAAACTATAAATAGCTGGTGTATGGACGAAACGTCTGTGCGCCAGTTTTTTTGTGCAGACAATAATACAGAGTTTGTATATGCACAGGATTTGGGTGGCTGTCGGGGCAACTATGAAAAAACTGATCAGCGTGATATAATGAGCATTGTTCGATGTATTTATGAAATATAAGGGGATATATTATTATGATGAAACTGACAAAGGAAGAACAGCACAGGCAGTGCATAAAAGAGATCAAAGCGACGCTGCTTGTGGTATTTATATGTTTTTTATGGCATGTGCTAACCGCGTTCCTGCTAAATGGCACCGGGGGGACGGTGTTCCATATGCCGGCGTGGTTTGTGGTTTCGGTGCTTGGAACAGTGGTGCTTGCGGTGATCGGGGTATTCTGGCTGCTTAAGTTTGTGTTCGTAGATTTCCAATATGAAGAGGATGAGAGTGAGGGTGAAAATGAACAGTAATCAGATATTGATCTTATCGGTTTTTCTCGGATATCTGTTATTCAATATTGTGGTGAGCTTTGTCTATAGCAGAAGGGCGGAGAAAAGTCTGCACACAACGTCCGAGAAGAAGTATTTCATAGGCGGAAGAAATATGAACGGAATCGTCCTAGCTATGACGATCATGGCGACATACACTTCCGCAAGTTCATTTATATCAGGGCCGGGTGCAGCAGGTCTTACATATGGATATGCACAGGCGTGGATAGCTGCTATCCAGGTCCCGGTCACATTTCTGGTACTAGGTGTACTTGGAAATAAGCTTGCGATAGTGTCCAGACGAACGGGCGCTGTGACAGTGGTGGGCTACTTCAAGGCGAGATACAAGAGCGATGCGCTGGTGGTCATCACGAGCCTTGGACTTATAGTTTTCTTCATAGCACAGATGATAAGTCAGTTTACGGGAGGGGCCACACTTATAGCATCCATAACGGGAATGGATCATGTGACTTCACTTTTGATATTTGGCACAGTCGTGATATTGTACACAGCCATCGGCGGATTCAGTGCGGTTGTCATAACTGACACGATTCAGGGAATAGTAATGTGTATCGGAACATTCCTGTTTATATTCTTTGTCTTAAGGAGCGGGGGCGGTCTTGCAGCGATAGATGCCGGTCTTCAGACAAATCTGCCGGAGGTATACGATGACATTTTCTCGAAATACACGCCAGGAGGGCTGCTCAGCTATTGGGTGCTTGTGGGATTTGGAACGCTGGGGCTTCCCCAGACTGCTGTGCGCGCCATGGGATTTAAGGATACGAAGAGCATGCACAGAGCGATGTGGATCGGAGTTCTCACATGCAGCTTTGTGATCGTGGGAATGCATCTTGCAGGAACATGGGCTGGCGCACTTGTCGATACGGACAATCTTCCAACTTCGGATTATTTTATACCATATATAGTACAGAAGATCATGCCGCCTGGAATAGCAGCGGTATTCCTCGCAGCGCCGATGGCAGCAGTCATGTCGACAGCGGATTCGCTCCTCATACTTGCCACAGCAGCTATAGTGAAGGATCTGTGGAAGAATTACGTGGTGGGTGATGATCCGGTGAAAAATGAGAAATACGACAAGAATGTCAAGCTGGTGAGCACGATACTTACGATGTTGCTCGGCGTGGTGGTGATGGTTCTCACGATCAATCCGCCGGATATAATTTTCATGCTCAATATGTTTGCATTTGGCGGACTTGAATGCACATTCTTTTGGCCCATTGTGGGAGGTCTGTTCTGGAAGAAGGGAACTAAGCAGGCGGCGGTGTGCAGCAGCGTAGGCGCAATCGCAACATATATATTTGCAACGTATTTTATCAAGATCGCTGGGATAAATGCGGTCGTGTGGGGACTGATGGTAGGTGCGGTGCTGTACTTTGGAATTGGATTTGTAACGGGAAGAAAAGGACTTGATCCGGATATTCTAGACAAGTGCTTTTGATATGTGCGCAGGATGTATGAACATGAAAATAGAGTTGAAAGGTAAAATGAAGCATGAATGAGATAAACGACAACAAAAAAGCTATGTCCGAGGATGTGAAACAGGCGCTGATAAGGTTTAACAAGGACAACATCTATGTCCAGAACCTGAAGATAGAGCTGGCCGATATGAGCCTTGGATATGTGAAGGGCAAGATGATGGTCACAGAGGATGTCCTGAATCCATATGGTTCTGTGCATGGTGGATGCCTGTACTCACTTGCGGATATAGTGAGCGGGATCGCAGCATGTACCTACGGAAAGTTTTCTTCAACTATAGATGGAACCATGACATATATAGCTCCGGCTATGAACACGGAGTATCTCATATGCGAGGGAATGGAGATCCGCCAGGGCAAGAAGGTGTCACTGTACGAGGCAAATATTTACGATGACAAGGGACAGCTTGTAGACAAGGCAAGGTTCTCATTCTACATGATGAACCGTTCTGTTGTGGAATAGATGGGAGATGTAAGGCAAGGTGAAATATACAAATGTTATCTCAGGCAAGTTCGTAGAAAGGCCAAACAGGTTCACAGCCCATGTGGAGATAGACGGAGTTACAGAGATCGTGCACGTAAAGAACACAGGGAGGCTTAGCTGTCTGCTGATACCGGGGAACACGGTCAGCCTTGAGAAGTCTGCAAATCCAAACCGCAAGACGAAATACGATCTCATAGCGGTGGAGGATCCAAAGCTTGGCTGGGTAAACGTGGACAGTCAGGTGCCGAATAAGGTGGTTTTGGAATGGCTTAAAACTAAGGATTATGACTTTATAAAGCCGGAGTATGTATACGGGGATTCCAGGATTGATTTCTATATGGAAAAGGATGGCACGAAGTATCTCATGGAGGTCAAGGGCTGCACTCAGGAGATTGATGGGATAGGATATTTCCCGGATGCACCCACCGACAGGGGAGTCAGGCATTTGCGGGAGCTGATGAAGGCGGTCTCCGAGGGATATAAATGCTATGTTGCATTTGTCATTCCGATGACAGGGATAACTGAGGTCAGGCCAAATGCGGAAATACACATGGAGTTCGCGGAGACTTTCTATGAGGCGAAGGCTGCCGGTGTGGAGGTGTTAAATCTCACATGCCGGGTTACACGGGATGAGCTGGAGATAGTGGAGTAGTGAGATAGGTGAAAATGATAAGCAAATATACGTTTGATATGCAAGCTGCTAAATGCTAGTATAATACCCAAAGGTGCTACCGATAGACGGTTAGCCTTGATATATGAATGGTATAAAATAACCGCTCACAGTTTACCAGGCTGGGCGGTTATTTTTTTGCCTTATTCTTGCTCTTAGAGCCAACGGCATAACCAAGATTAAAGCAAGTAAGACATAAGCTGATAATGGCTATAAAAAGCTCCGTTGTAAGCATAAGCAAAAACCTCCTTGATAGATTTCCATAAATGGATTTTCTGTGTAAACACAGGCTACAAACTCCTGTGGTGAAGGTTAACCGCCTACCGAATAGGGGAGCTCCACCACTTGAAGGCTTGTGTGTGCAGATCATGGCAGGCTGTCGTAGATGGTAAGTGATTTAGAAGATATAAGTAGCTTTGGTGAGAAATATGTGACAAAAATAGATGAAATTATTTCAAGACATGTTGTGATATAACATAGTTGTAACAGCTCGACCTAATAAGATATAATCTTAGGAGGAAACGAGGTATGTTACAGATGAATCAACATTATGAACCAGAATTTAAGAAGATTGTTCGTCTTCATCTTGAAGAGGGAAGATCCCTCAAAGGTCCTGCAGCAGAATACGGAGTATCGCATGCAAGTATCTCAAATTGGACAAATCAATTCCGTGAAGAATGCCAAGCTAACGAAGAAACCAAAGCCGATTATGATTACATGAAGGAGAATCTTCAGCTCAAAAAGCAGCTTGCAGAACTTCAAAAGGAAAATGACTTCCTAAAAAAAGCAGCGGCATTCTTTGCGAAGGAAATCGAAAAGCTGATTATCATCAAAAGAAGGATGAAATCAAAAACTCTATTCGAAAAATATATCACTCTCATGGCAGAGTTGGTGGTCATAGAACCATACATGCGTATCTGATTCGTATAGGATACGATATCAGTCGCTTAACGGTTCACAAATATATGAATACCGAAATGCAGTTGTTCTCAATCTCCAGGAATAATAAACTGGAGTACGAACATGGTGTTGCGCATAAAGTATATGAGAACAAACTGAATCAGGATTTTCATGCAGATGCGATCAACCAAAAATGGTGTACAGATTTTACTTATCTTTTTTTGACAGATGGCAGCAAGCGTTACAATTGTACTATTCTTGACTTACATGACCGAAGTGTTATTGCAAGCATAACTGATAGAAATATAACCTCTGATTTAACGAAAAGGACCTTAGAGAAGGCTATTCATTCCCAACCTGGAATCGATTTAAGTAAGCTTCTGGTTCATTCAGATCAAGGAAGTCAGTACACTTCAAAAGAGTTCACCGAATTTTGTGAGAAACTCGGTATTACTCAAAGTATGAGCAAAGCAGGATATCCATATGACAATGCTCCTATGGAAAGATATTTCAATACGTTGAAAAATGATCTTATTTACCAGCATTATTATCATACAGAAGATGAGCTCTACACAGCTATCGAAGAATTTGCGTATGTACAATATAATCATGTACGTCCGCATTCTTATAATAATTACAAAAAGCATTACGAGGCACGCTACGGGGTTGCATAAACCCTGTGGCAGAATTTAGGTCGTAGTGTTACAAAAAAGCTTGACCACAACAATAGCTATAAAAGATTATATATTAGCAAACTATGATTCTTCAATAATTCAAGAATCATTAGAAAACTTGGAATATTACAAAATAGATATTATTATGTCGTTTTCAGAGAGTGTGACTGGTAAAAGAAATGTAAACAGTGGTGAAAAGAGTTGTTCTGAAATACAATATTATATGCAAAACTTAATGAAAAAGGCTAAAGAATTTGACGTTTCAAAGTTGAATATTGAGGTTATCGGCATAAAGAGAGATTGTAGAAAGGTGAAGATAGTCTTAGAAGATAGTTTGGGATATTTTAATATTAAGGGTTTAGCAGAAAATGATTTGTTCGCAGAACAATTATCAGAAGAATTAGTGAATATTGGGACAAGTATGAAGTAAATATGAAAAAGGTATTGTGTTATGTAGCGTTGTTTTGCATGGACAATACCTTTTTTGTTTTTTTATTACATAAAAAAGTGCAAATACACAAAAAATAGTAATGTTTATTGAAGTAAAAATAATTTAGTGGTAAAATAACATTGCCAAAATTCGTGCAACGCACAAAAACAAGGAGTGATACTATGGAGATTAAGAGAGACTCATACCTTGAACAATTAAAGATAAGAAAAGATAACGGAATGATTAAGATTATCACGGGAATCAGGAGATGCGGCAAATCATTCCTGTTATTTGTGTTGTTTAAGAAATATTTATTGGAAAATGGTGTAGATAATGACCACATCATTGAAATTGCTTTAGATGGCATTGAAAATGAGGAGCTGAGAGATCCAAAGAAGTGTTATCAGCATATTAAAGAGCGGGTGGAAGATGACCGGAAGTATTATCTGCTCTTGGACGAAGTACAGTTTATGCCACGATTTGAGGAAGTGCTGAACAGTTTGCTTCGTATCAGTAACATTGATGTGTATGTAACCGGCAGTAATTCTAAATTTTTATCTAGTGACATTGTAACTGAATTTAGAGGCAGAGGAGATGAGATAAGAATTTATCCGTTGTCTTTTGCAGAGTTCTATGCGGCTTATGATGGAGATTATGATGATGCTTGGGAAGAATATATGATATACGGTGGTTTACCACAAGTGGCACAATTTTCTGTAGAACGCCAGAAGGCTGAGTATCTTAAAAATATTTTTACCAATGTTTATATCAAGGATGTGGTAGAGCGAAACAGAATTCAAAATGTTGATGAGATTGGAACTTTGGTGGACGTTCTTGCTTCTGCCATAGGAGCACCTACCAATCCAACAAAAATATCAAATACTTTCAAAAGTGAGAGAGGGATCAATTACAGCAATAAAACTATATCCAATCATATTGATTATTTGACAGAGGCATTTTTGATTTCTAAAGCGGACCGGTATGATATTAAGGGGAGAAAATATGTAGGAGCCAATCTGAAATACTATTTTTCGGATATAGGACTTAGAAATGCCAGACTAAACTTCAGACAGCAGGAGCCGACTCATATTATGGAGAACATTGTTTATAATGAGCTGCTTGTGCGTGGTTACAATGTGGATGTTGGTATTGTGGATGTATTTGCAAAGAATAGTGAAGGAAAGAGGGTTCATAAGCAATTAGAGGTTGATTTTGTAGTGAACCAGGGCAGTCAGAGATATTACATTCAGGTGGCTTATGATATGACCTCTGAGGAAAAGCAGACGCAGGAACTTAATTCATTCCGAAATATTCCGGATTCATTTAAGAAGATTGTTATAGTGAATGGAACGAAAAAGCCTTGGAGAAATGAGGAAGGATTCGTGTTCATGGGCATGAAATATTTTCTGCTCAATGAGGATAGTTTGGAGTTTTAGTATGTAAGGAGATAATATATTCCGATATAGAAATATGGATATAAAGTTATGAGGCAGAGAAATGGCAACGGTTGTGTATTCTAATGAAGAAGATGATATGTGTTCTTTGGTGATAGATGGAGAAGAATATGTTGAAGATGAAGAAAGGGCAATTATCCCAAAAGCTGTATTAAAACAAATAAGAGTTGAGGATATTCCGGATAATTTTCAAATTGAAATATGTGAGTCAAAAGATTCTTCAGTAATAATGGTATCTGTTCCTATGACTTTTGTAAAAGTTGGTAAAAATGAGTTTCAGGTTATTTATGATGAACTTATTACTAGAAAATATTGGGATGGACCAATAGGACTTAAACTATATATGGAGACAAAAAGGGATGTAATAGAAGAGCGTTCAAAAGAGGTAGGGGGATATCCATTTAGAAAACTATGATGATGATGGAGCTTATATCCATTTGGCATATAGTACAAAAATTTATACGGATGATATGAGTGAATTGCTGAGTAATATGGAACAGATATATTGCAAAATAGAAGGTGCAACAGATATTACTTTAGGTTCTCCGTTTTCTAAAATAGATGATTGTGCAAAAGAAAATGAATTTACAATTAAGATATTACTTCCATTGTTTCGTAAGTTGGGATTTGCAAATGTAAAATATAATCATGGAAACAAGGAATTTGGAAAAGATATTACATTTGCACGCAGAACAGAATTTGATGATTATGAGTATTATGGAGTGTAGGTAAAGTATGGAGATGTATCTGGTGGTGCTCAGGGAGAGATTAACGAATTGATTCAACAAGCGAAAGACTCTTTTTCAATGCCATATTATGATGTGTATTCAAGAAATAAAGTAAGGATATCTAAAGTTATTATTGCGATTTCAGGAAAATTTACGCAAAATGCAGTGAAAAAAATAATAGAAGGTGTGACGGAATACCCTTTAAAGAATAACTTGATTTTTCTGGATAAGGAAAAAATAGAGGGATTAATGAGTAAGTACAATGGAATTTAAGTTTTGTGTTGAAAATATAAAGATTTGGGAGGTATTCATTCAATGGAGGGAGAAAAGAATATAGATCCATTAGTTACCATGCAACAGGAACTGTGTGATATGTGGGGAATTAACAACCAAACAAAGTATGTATTCTATTATGATGAAAGCAACAATTGCAGAAAGTTTTGGGTTGATGACAGTAAGCAGCAGTTTAATACGGATCATACAGCTGACTTTGTGCTCGCAGGGTTAGTAAGAAAAGAGGAAGAAAAAGTAGAAGCTTCGCTTGAAACATTCCGCAAACCATTAAAGTTGCAAGCAAATGTAGAAGAGATTAAGTTTAAAAAACTGTATGCAAAAGGTGATTTTTTACAGTGTGTGAATGAAAGACGATTATTTGAAACTTTATCATGGATAGATAAATCGCCCTTTTATATTCATTACACTAATGTGAACAATTTATTTTATACACTTGTTGAAATATTCGATTCCATTGTAAAACCTGATGAGATAAGTGAATTTGGATATGACTATTTTAAAATGAAGAGTGTATTTTATTATATGTTTAAAGGGAAAGCAGACGCATTACAAATCTTGATGTTCAAATATAAGTACCCCAATATACAGCGGGAGGATGTAGAAGCATTTTGTAATGACTTACTGTTCTTGCTCGGGAGCAGGAGAGAAATGAAGGAAGAGGAAAAGTTTCTAGCAGGAATGCTTGCCAGGGCAGCAGAGAGTGATGAATTAGTATTTTTACATGATAACGATGATTATGTTATGCAGGAAAACTATGCGGAATTCTATGCTGACCCTATCCGAAAATATCAGAAGTCAAGGCACATATTTGATGAGGAAACGACAGTACAGGACATAGTAAAAAAGCAGATAGCAATGGGGGAGAATATGGCAGATAATTTCAAGTTTGTGAAATCTGAGACAGACATATTCGTGCAGTTATCGGATGTAGTAGCAGGAATTTTAGGAAAACTGTTTAAGTACATAAATTCCACAAGTGTAAATCAGCGTAGAAGAGATGTTGAAGGTTTATCAAAGCTTCAGGTTGAAAATATTTTACTGATTGATAAGCTACGTATGGAAGCTGATCGGGAGAATCCTGGATTTTTATGTTCGATTGGTCCTGGGGATGGGATAGGAATACTTAATAGATTTTTCGAAATGGTAAAGAGCAGAAAAGAAAAATAGTTTGAATCGGGAGGTTTGATGATATGGATGTTTTTGCAATAGAAAAAGGAAAGGCACTGAAACTTTCAGTAGATGAATTTGAAAAACAGACATGCCATGATTATCCTTATTACAGAACTAATAAGGATAAACGACTTTCTTTGTATGCGATTTGTCCTGAATGTGGAAATCCAATTCAGATTGTCAATATGTATGGGGAAGAAATGATGCAGAATGTAACCCATAAAGTAACTCTTTATGGGAAACATACAGGTCGAGCGGTAGAAGGCTTTCCGTATTGGAATGAGGCTGAGATGAAAAATTGCTCATTATATAAGCCATCACCATTGGGGAACACGGAAATAAGAACAAAAACAAAAGAGTCCGAGGAAATAAAAGAAATTATTGAAAAGAATTGGAGAAGGATAAAGCAGGATATTAGAGGTATTGTAGGTGTTAATATACCGAATTCTGTAATGGAACATATGTATGAAGTTTTTATGGAATCTCATGCGTATAGTTATAAAGCAGTAAATAAGTACAATATACCATATGCTATGCTTAGATATCAGGAAACAATATCAATTTATCACACTTTTTTGTTTGACTCTCCAATGAGCAAAATTGTAAAAGAGAAAATAAATAATAATAGTAAGTACTTTGAGATTTTGGATAAGGAAATAAAGAGAAAGGTGAGTGGAGGTTACAATTTAGGCATATATTTGACAAAATATCAAAAGAAAGAGCACAAGCAGTATATACATATGGTGGTATATGAAGTCGGTGGCAATGGGAAGAAAAGCAGAAATATTATTTTAGAAGAAAAAATAGAGATGAAATCTTGGATTTATATGTAAGTGTATAGGAATAGGTAATATGGTATATTTCTCATGATGGGAGAAGATGTTGTTTTTGGCAGAAATACATATGAGCAATATGAGGAGATATAAAATGTTTATTAGAAAAGTCAAAATTCATAATTTTAAATGCTATAAAGATTTTAAATTACTCTTGAAGAAGGTTTAAATATTGTTGTTGGAGATAATGAAGCGGGAAAGTCTACAATACTAGAAGCTATAAATCTGGCACTAACCGGAATTATTATCGGAAAGAGTATTTGGAATGAAATTTCACAGTATATTTTTAATAAAGAGGCAGTAGATGAGTATATTGTTTCGTTAGGTACAGCACCTATAGCACTTAATAAAATATGCGGTGAAACAGAAATATAATTCTTTTAGCAAAGCTAAGAGCGCGCTTCTATACAGGCAATTCCATCTGCCTGTATCGTGCGACCTGCGGTGCTGTTCCCGATTTCAAGAAATCTCAAACCGGGAAATACAGCGAAATCAGAGATTTCGGACAAGGGGAGTTTCCCCTTGCGCCACAGGTGCCTATCCAAAATAATGTTTGCATTTAATCATCCAGAAAAGAGTTTCCCTTGGAACAATACAATTACTTGGTTGCTGTATGGTGTATGTTTTCTTGTGACAATAGTGTTGGTTGGATGATGTTCAAATATATAGTGGCTTTTCCTCTCGGGTCATGTTAGAATCACATGTATATGCAAATAAATGTGGAAGGAAAGATTACGGGGATTAGTTCCAGGTAAAATATGGTGAAGGTATATGGAAGATATGAAGAATGGTAAGCGAAGTTCATTTTCGGGCAAGCTGGGGTACGTGCTGGCGGCGGCAGGTGCATCTGTGGGCCTTGGAAATATATGGAGATTCCCTTATCTTGCGGCAAAGTACGGCGGGGGAATTTTCCTCATAATATACATCGTGCTTGCACTTACATTTGGTTATACTATGATAGTTGCGGAGACGGCGATCGGACGAATGACGAGAAAGAGTCCGGTTGGAGCATTCAAATCATTTGGAAAGAAGAAATGGCTGTCGTTTGGCGGCTGGATAAATGCCGTTATACCTGTGCTTATAGTGCCGTACTATTCGGTTATTGGCGGCTGGGTCATCAAATATCTGGTGGAGTATTTCAGAGGAAATGCAAAGCTGCTGGCTGAGGATGGATATTTCACCGATTTCATATCAAATGGTGTGTCAACGGAGCTGTGTTTCATGGCATTCTGTGCATTTACACTTATCATTATATTTGCCGGTGTGCAGAACGGAATAGAGAGGGTGTCAAAGATCATGATGCCTATACTGATCGTTCTGTCAGTCATCATTGCGGTATATTCCGTGACAAGACCGGGTGCACTTGCAGGAGTAAAATACTTCCTTGTGCCAAATGTGAAGAACTTCTCGTGGATGACAGTGGTTGCTGCCATGGGGCAGATGTTCTACTCGCTTTCCATTGCCATGGGAATACTCATAACATTTGGCTCTTACATGAAGAAAGATACGGCGATAGAGGATTCGACCAGAAATGTAGAGATATTCGACACTGGTATAGCGATCATGGCGGGACTTATGATAATCCCGGCGGTATTTGCATTCTCTGGGGGAGATCCGGATACCCTTCAGGCCGGACCATCACTGATGTTTATCACTATTCCAAAAGTATTCCAGAACATGGGATTTGGAACTGTCATAGGTATTGTGTTTTTTGTTCTTGTGCTGTTCGCAGCGGTTACAAGTTCGATAGCACTTACGGAGAGTGCAGTGTCAACATTTGAGGATGAGCTTGGATGGGGAAGAAAGAAGGCAACGGTGCTTGTGGGAGTTATTATGCTTGCGCTTGGAAGTCTGTCATCCCTGGGATATGGCCCGCTGGCAGGAATCAAGATCATAGGCATGCAGTTCCTTGACCTGTTCGACTTCCTCACCAATTCGGTGATGATGCCTATAGCGGCACTTCTCACAAGCCTGTTTGTGTCAAGGGTAGTTGGAATAGATAAGATAGAGGAGGAGATAATTCACGGCGAGAGTGCCTTCAGGAGAAAGAAGGTATTTGTAGTCATGATCAAATATCTCTGTCCTGTATTTGCCATCATTATCCTGCTCAGCTCTGTTGCAAATGCACTTGGCTGGATAAAGATGTAGACATGTATATAGATAATAAAGCCGCCCTGTCTGATACGCGTTATATGTATTAGACAGGGCGGTTTGTTATGCTCAGTATTTCTAGTTCTTTGTTGCGATGGTATTCAGATCTGGACTGACACTCTTGGTAGTTTAATTGGCTGTAGCTTGGGACTCGCTGACCTCATCCTGGCAGTCCGTCATAGTGCGCTCAATGGACTTAAGTGATTCATTTGTCTGAGCCACGGATTCGCTGACCTCATCCTGGCAGTCTGTCATAGTGCGTTCGATGGACTTAAGCGATTCTTTTGTCTGAGCTATGTCAGCTGGATTGTAGCTGACCATCTCGTCATCTTGCCCGTCTATGGATTTGGAGTATTTGGCTCCGTTCTTGATATCCTCCAGAATGCCCTCGTACATGGCGATCGTCTCATTTACTCTATCCTGTGTCCACACATATTTTTTGCCACCGGATATATATGAACTACCGATGATACTTTTGAGCTCGACTTTTTCGTTCTCAAGCCATGCCTTATACTCGTCGTATGTCCACCACTCAATATCAGGAGTTGGGAACTTTTCTTCAAACTCGGCGTCGGTCATGGCTTCAAATGTCTTTCCATTATCAAAGCTGTAATATGTCTTGCCGTCATCCGGATTTATATAGGACATTATTGTCTCCGTATCAACCGTGTCTGAAAAAGTGGTATTGGTAGTATCTGTAGCTTCGGTGACCGTACTGGATTCATCGCCCTTGGCCGATGTTGCAAATACTGTCACTGTTCCGGTGACTAAGACCATCGCTACAGCGAATGATATGATAGTCGTCTTTTTTGTTTTCATAATTGCTGTTATCCTTTCTTCGATTGCGTTTCTGCTAAAGTGGTTGCAGAGTGGCATAAAACCGCCCTTTGTCTCCTCCATACTGATCAGAGCCTTTGCGTAGGACGCCCTGCTTGTGCCTCCAAAATGGTGAATCACAGCCTCGTCGCAGGATAGCTCTATGTCTCTGTTGGCGAGAAAGTACATAATCCATACCAGAGGGTTAAACCAGTGTATGCAGACCGTGGTGATCAGCAGAAACTTGGTAACTGTGTCAAATCTTCTAATATGTATAAATTCATGTTCCAACACGTAACACAGGGTATCTTCGTTTTCCCAGTCAGTTTTCTTGGGCATAAGAATCACTGGATGCCACACGCCAAATGTAAGCGGTGCCGAGATCAGATCTGACTGTCGTATGGACAGCTTGCGTTTTAAATTGTGAGTCTCCAGCCATCTGCGTGCAAATGCATTTTCAACTGGTAATGATGTCTGAAATTCCCTGTAGCATCTGATATATGCCGAGATAAAAAATACCGCGCAGAGAACAAGTCCTGCCACCCAGATGATATCCCACGCTGAAATCGTGAGAGTAGGAATCTGAGATTGAGGTGCCTGGGTGGAGACAGGCCCTTGCGTATTGACCGGCATGAATCTGACAGCCGGTGTTTCATTTATGTCAGAGACTGTTTTCTTTCCCAGCAGAGAATAGATGCTAAACTTAGATGGACATGAAAATGGTATTAGCAGCCTGATGATCGTGATTCCCCACAGTATCAGGAATGTCTTTTTAGGCAATCGGTTAATTGCCAGAGCGCGAATGACTGTGATCACCATGATCATGACAGCCCCGGCAACGCTCATTTGCAGTAAGCTCATATTCATCACCTCACTCCAAATCGTTGACGATCTGTTTTAGCTTTGCGATCTCCTCAGGAGAAAGCTTCTTTCTGCCGAGAAGAGCGGCAAATAGTTTGTCGGCAGATCCGTCGTAGACCTTATTGATAAGTTCAGTTGTCTCGGCCTCCTGTACCTCCTCCTTTGGTATTATGGCGTGGCACATGAAATTAGGCTCAGAGCGTTCAATTGCTCCTTTTTTGATGCACCTCTTGATCAACGTATATGTGGTGTTCATGTTCCAGCCAATTTCTTCTTTCAGGACATCGGAGATATGTTTGGCAGTTGTGTCGCCCTCGTCCCAGAGGACTCCCATCACCTTAAGTTCTGAATCAAAAAGTTTTATATCCATATGTGTTCTCCTTTGCAAACTACTGCAGTAGTATTATGTCTTTATAATACTTTTCAGCTAATAAAATGTCAATACTACTGTAGTAGTTTGAATTAAAATTAATATTTGCAGCATGGCGTGACTGATTCTGGCAGGTGATAAGATTTTGAAAGTTGACAGGATTTCTGTCCGGTTTTTATAATAATGTTTATGAGTACATGAAAGAAGGATTTTACATATGGATATAAAGAAAGTTGCTATCTTAGGAGCCGGAGCTGTAGGCTCTTATATGATATGGGGACTCTCAGAAAGAGATGACATAGAGCTTGGAGTTATAGCCGAAGGCGAGCGTCAGGCTGTTTGATGGAACAGGACTTCACTACACGATATCGGATCATATCATGGTTGATCTGTGGAGCAAATTCAGACTCAACGTGTGCAACAATCTGCCACAGGCTATCCTTGGTGCGGGAGTGGGCTGTTACAGGGACAGTGAACATATGAGGATCATAAGCGATGCACTCAAGTCTGAACTTGAGGCGGTGGCTACGGCGAAGGGGATAGACCTTTCACTTGCCGAAGGGCCATCGGTGCACGGAAGTGCGGTTCCACCTTCAGCGAGATATTCGACACTTCAGGATCTTGATTCTGGAAGGCATACAGAGATAGATATGTTCTCGGGTGCACTAGTAAGAATGGGAAGAGAGCTTGGAATACCGATGCCTTACAATGAATTTGCGTATCATATGATAAAGGCGTTGGAGGAGAAAAATGACGGGCTGTTTGACTACGAGGGCAGGGAAAATGAGAGAACCTGTGCAAGGTGATATGCTTCGACGGCTGTATTGATGGTATGTTAGTATTGATACTGACTTGTGTAAGCTTTTTTGTTTTCATAATAAGAAAATGCTTTGATACATTTGCTAAATTAAGGAGGTATTGTCTATCATGTTGACATCACTTGCACTCATTTTCATAGTCGGACTGGCGATGGGCGCCATCTGTCAGAGGCTTAAGCTGCCGCGCATCATAGGAATGCTGGCGACGGGAATCGTTCTTGGCCCGTATGTGCTGGATTTCCTTGATCCGTCCATATTGTCCATATCTGCGGATCTCAGAAAGATAGCGCTTATCATCATACTTATCAAGGCAGGACTGTCCCTTGACCTTAAGGATCTGAAGAAGTCGGGACGCTCGGCGGTGCTGCTATCATTTGTTCCGGCATCATTCGAGATCATCGGATACATACTGTGCGCACCAGTTATACTTGGAATAAACCGCACAGAGGCAGCTGTCATGGGCGCGGTGCTAGGCGCGGTATCACCGGCGGTCGTTGTTCCGAGAATGGTGAATCTCATAGAGAAAAAGTACGGAACTGACAAGGCGATTCCGCAGATGATACTTGCGGGGGCGTCCTGCGATGATATATTTGTCATAGTGCTTTTTACCACATTTCTCAGCATGGCGCAGGGCGGAAGTGCTCATGTCATGGATTTCGTGAATATACCAATATCCATCGTGCTTGGAGTACTGCTTGGCGTGGACGTTGGATATGGACTTTATCTGTTCTTTGAGACTTCCTATGCAAGGAAACACTGCGTGAGAAACAGCATGAAGGTCATCATCGTGCTGGGATTTTCGTTCCTGCTTATAGCGATAGAGGGATGGCTTGAGGGAAAGGTGTCGGTGTCGGGACTCCTTGCGGTGGTGGCTATGGCATGTGTCCTGAAACTCAAATGTCCAGAGTCGGTGTCGGGAAGACTCTCACAGAAATTTGGAAAGCTGTGGCTTGCGGCGGAGGTCATATTGTTCGTGCTTGTGGGTGCGGCTGTGGATATCAGATACACCCTGGCAGCAGGACTTCCGGCGCTCCTTATGATATTTGTCGCACTGGCATTTAGAATGGTTGGTGTTCTGATCTGCGTGGCACATACATCACTTACATGGAAGGAAAGGCTGTTCTGTGTCATCGCGTATCTTCCGAAGGCTACAGTTCAGGCAGCCATCGGATCAGTTCCGCTTGCGGCAGGGCTGGCATGTGGTAATATAGTATTGTCGGTTGCCGTGCTGGCGATCGTGGTGACTGCGCCGCTTGGAGCGATAGGAATAGATGGAACGTACAAGCATTTGCTTAGTGAGGATAAGTGATGTTTTGCGTTCGGTAGATATAGGAGACAAGTATGAATAATAAGATAAAGAACATTATATTTGACATGAACGGCACAATGATATTTGACGGAAAGTATCATGAGATAGCCTGGAAGGATTATGCGGAGAAGCTTGCTGGCAGACAGATGAGCACGGAGGAGTTTCAGCATCATGTGCTGGGGCACACGAACAAGGATATTCTGGAATACCTCATGGGAAAGGGTACGCTCACCGAGGAGAGGATACTTGAACTTACCGAGGAGAAAGAGGCTATGTACAGAGAGATGTACATTGAAGATACTGCAAACTTCAAGCTGGTGGATGGTCTAGTGGCATACCTTGATAAACTTAAGGAACAGGGGATAAATATGAACATAGCCACAGGGTCAAATATGACAAATCTCGCATTCTATTTTAAAGAGTTTGATCTCGGAAGATGGTTTGACATAACGCTGTGCGCATACGACGATGGAACCATGAATGCTAAGCCGGCTCCTGATATGTACATCCGGGCCATGGAGCGCATCGGAGCAGTGCCGGAAGAAACCATGGTCATAGAAGATGGACCGTCGGGAATCCGGGCAGCGGCGGCAGCCGGAGCCGGATATATAGTTGGAATTTACGGCGACTCATCGAGAGAACTGCTTGAAGAGACAGGGCTGTGCGATGAACTGATTCCAGATTATAGAAATATGTGATAAGAATAGGGCGTGTTCAAATGGACGAACATGCTCTATTTTACTATGATATATGGGTGTGGGGATGATTCCTACAACAACTCCATAAGTTTATTTGCAGCAACGCTCATACCACGGCGCCTGTCACTGATGATACACATGTGACGCTTTGGTATGGGCTTTTTAAATTGCAGGCGGAACAGGTCGCCGCGGTCTATATAGCTCTGGGCGAAGTCTGCCATGATGGAGCCGATGCCGAGATTTCTCATGACGAACTGGGCGATCATATCGCTGGTAGACAGCTCGAATTCGGGCTGCAGAGTCACGCCCTCATGGCTCAGGAATGTGTCGACATATGCGCGTGTGCTTGTGTCGTGTTCCAGACAAATGATTGGAAGCTCGTCAAGCTCGTGGTAATCCAGAGTTTTGCCCTGAAGATATGAGAACCTTGGTCCGGCGATGAAGATGTCCTCGATCTCCCTTGCCTGCCTGATCTCCATGTGAGGATCTGCAGGAAGAGGACTGGTGACGATACCGAAGTCTATGTTGCCTGATAGCAGATGATTTATCGTGCTGGGAGTCGGAGCATTTGTGACATGAACCTTGATCCCCGGATATAGCTGGTGGAAATGCTCCAGATATGGCAGGAGATAGAACTGCAGTGTCATATCGCTTGCACCTATCCTTATCTCACCGGTCTCCATGTGGAGGAGCTGTGAGAGCTGCTGTTCACCCAGGGAGATGGATTCGTATCCCGCTGCAACGTGGGAGTAGAGGAGTTCTCCGGCATTTGTCAGTGAGACGCCCTTCTTGGTTCGGATGAACAGTTCTATGCCGATCGCCTGTTCCAGAGCTTTGATCGCCTGACTTACGGCTGGCTGGGATATACACAGTTCCCTGGCAGCGGCGGATATGCTGGATGCTTTGGCAACATGGTAGAAGATCTTGTAATATTCGAAATTTATGTTCATTTATAATTTCCTCCAGATTCAATAGAGATCGTTTAATATGTGTGTGTCAACAATATGTTTTATTGCAAAATAATTCAGAACTTTTTACCGTTCTATAATGGTACGATTGAAATAATTTTGCTTAAAAAATTATGCATATATAATATAAGTAAAATGGTGTTTGAGGTGGACAAAATCCATTATATTTACAGTTTATGTTGGTTTCTACAAAATGTAAAGATAAATATAAGATACACTTATAATAAATATAAATAATATTGATTTTACTTATGACATTATAGTGTTATAATGAAAAGGTATTGTGAGTGATCTGCTTATAAATATTATGTATAGGCAGAAACATTTGAACAGCCACAATACGGATATCAGAAAATATTTCAAAATGCTGCGAAAGCGAGGAAAAGTATTATGGTAAGAGCGGTTGTAGGAGCCAATTGGGGCGATGAAGGAAAAGGTAAGATCACAGACATGTTAGGCCAGGAGTCAGACATAATCGTAAGATTCCAGGGTGGTGCCAACGCAGGTCACACAATTGTCAATGACTATGGTAAATTTGCTTTACATACACTTCCATCAGGAGTGTTCTACAGTCACACAACAAGTATCATTGGAAATGGTGTTGCACTTAACATCCCTCTTCTTTTCAAGGAGATAAAGTCCATCACAGACAGAAATGTACCAATGCCTAAGATCCTTGTATCTGACAGAGCACAGATGGTTATGCCATACCACATTCTCTTCGACGAATACGAGGAGGAGAGACTTGCAGGTAAGTCATTCGGATCAACAAAGTCAGGAATCGCTCCATTCTATTCAGATAAATATGCAAAGATCGGTTTCCAGGTAAGCGAGCTCTTTGATGAGGAAGCACTGAAGGAGAAGATCGAGAGAGTTATAGTACAGAAGAACGTTCTTCTTGAGAACCTGTATCACAAGCCACTCTTAAAGGTTGATGATATATTCAACACACTCATGGAGTATAAGGAGATGGTTGCTCCTTATGTATGTGACGTATCAGCATACCTCTATGAGGCGATCAAGGAGGGCAAGAACATCCTTCTTGAGGGTCAGCTTGGTTCACTGAAGGATCCGGATCACGGAATCTACCCTATGGTTACATCATCATCAACTCTGGCAGCTTACGGTGCCATCGGTGCAGGTATACCTCCATACGAGATCAAGCAGATCATCACTGTATGTAAGGCATACTCAAGCGCAGTAGGAGCAGGCGAGTTTGTAAGTGAGATATTTGGCGACGAGGCAGATGAGCTCAGACGCCGCGGCGGTGATGGCGGTGAGTTTGGTGCAACAACAGGAAGACCTAGAAGAATGGGTTGGTTCGACTGTGTGGCATCAAAGTATGGCTGCCGTATCCAGGGAACAACAGACGTTGCATTTACAGTACTTGATGTACTTGGATATCTCGATGAGATCCCGGTATGTGTAGGCTACGATATCGACGGTGAGGTTACAACAGACTTCCCAACAACATCAAAACTCAAGAAAGCAAAGCCTGTATATGAGACACTTCCAGGCTGGAAGACAGATATCAGAGGAATCAAGAAGTACGAGGATCTTCCAGAGAACTGCAGAAAGTACATCGAGTTCGTTGAAGAGCATATCGGATTCCCAATCACCATGATTTCAAACGGTCCGGGAAGAAACGATATCATCTACAGAAACGCAAAGTAATTTGACCTGATTCACAGGGAAATCAAATAACAGAAAAATAACAGGGACACTTTCCAGTAAGAGATTATTAGGGAGTGTCTCTTTTGTTGTTGGAAATGGATTTCTATTTGTGGTGTAAGGAGATTGTAGAATAAGATTATATTTGTTATGATTATTTTATCGGCTTTCCGATAAAAGTTCTAGTGGATAGGGCGATGTGCAAAAAAAGCATATTGCAAATTTATTGCATGGAGGAGAAAAATGAAATACATCAAAATCAATGAAAACGGAATTCATATTGTATTTGGAATTACAGATAAAAATCAGATCAAATTGCTGCATTTTTCAAAAGCAGAATTTGATGAAAATGATATTTGCAAATTTGGAAAGGAATGTAAGGCAGAAGATCTGGTAAGAAAAGAGCAATTTATCGATGAGGCTTTTCAACTTGTACAGGTAAACCTTGCCGGATATAATCGCCCATATGAAAAGCATGGAAATAAACATATTTGTACAGCACCGGGATATTTATTGACCTATGCGGGGATGGAAGACAGTTGGAATGAGATTGGACGTAAGATAACCATTTATCAGGAAGATAAGGAAGAGACACATGTCCGCGTAGAAACAAGAATGCAGTTTTATAAGGGCACTTCTATCGTTCGTATGGTCAATAAAGTAATCAATGAAGGCGATAGTACACAGTGTCTGGAATATCTATCTTCATTTTGCTATACAGGAATTGAAAAAGAGGGAAAAAGCAATTCCGATGCGAAAATGAGAGTGCGCATTCCTTATAATGGATGGCAGAAAGAGATGAGTATCAAAGAATATAAGTTCGGAGATGTAGGACTGGCGCAAACACAACCCGGGGTATACCAGCGTACTTCACAGGTGCTTGAAGTATCGAATACCGGAAACTGGTCTACGAAGAAGTATTTACCATTAGGGTATGTAGAAAATACAGAGGCACATACAAGCTTATTCTGGCAGATTGAACATAACGGTTCCTGGCATTATGAGATCAGTGATCAGAATACGCATTTTTATGTCTGTGTCAGCGGACCGACCGAAGTACAGTCTCACTGGTTCAAAAATCTCGCGCCGGGCGAATCATTTGAATCGGTACCGGTTGCTGTGGGTGTGGCAGATGACAGCTTTGAAAAAGCAATGGGTGAGCTGACAAAATATCGCCGTATGATTCGAAGACCAAATAAAGATGATGAGAATTTACCGGTTATTTTCAACGATTATATGAATTGCCTGTTTGGTGATCCGACAACGGAGAAAGAACTTCCGCTGATTGATGCGGCTGCGGAATGCGGTTGTGAATACTATGTGATAGATGCCGGTTGGTATGCTCCCGGAGAATGGTGGGACAGTGTCGGCGAATGGCAGGAAAGCAGGGAGCGTTTTCCGAATGGAATTAAAGAAGTAACAGATTACATTCGTCAAAAGGGAATGATACCGGGCGTCTGGCTGGAACTTGAAGTGATGGGAATCAATTGTGAGAAAGCAAAGAATGCTCCGGATGACTGGTTCTTTATCCGTCATGGAAAGCGTGTATATGACCGTAGCAGATATCAGCTCGATTTTAGGAATCCGGAAGTCATCGAACATGTCAATGAAGTGATCGATCGGGTAGTCAAAGATTACGGAGTGGGATATATCAAGATGGATTATAACATTGAACCGGGCATAGGTACTGAACTTGGCGCGGAAAGTGTGGGGCAGGGACTGCTTGAACATGAAAAAGCATATCTAAACTGGCTTGATGATGTATTTGCACGTTATCCGGATCTGGTAATTGAAAACTGTTCCAGCGGAGGCCTTCGCATTGATTATGCGTTGCTCTCCAGATATAGTATCCAGTCTACATCGGATCAGGAAGATTACCGGAATTATGCGACGATAGCAGCAAATGCTGTGGCAGGAGTTACTCCGGAACAGGCGGCAGTCTGGTCGTATCCGATGCGCCAGGGAGACAAGGAAGAAGTAATTTATAATATGATAAATGCCATGCTGCTTCGTATTCATCAGAGTGGTCATCTGGCACAACTTCCGCCGGAACGTCTTGCATTAGTGAAAGAGGGAATTGCCTGTTATAAGACGATTCGTCAGGATATCAAATATGCGATACCTTATTGGCCGATTGATATTGCTGACAATGAGGATATGTGGGTATGCGGAGGCCTTCAGCTTGAAAACAAAGCATATCTTGCAGTATGGAAGCGGCAAATGGAAGGAAAAAATAATGACAGGTACATGAAAGCCGGCATAAACTGCACAGATGATAGTTTATCCATACCATTGGACAGTATTCCTTTTATCAGAGACGATATGCAGGTATCCTGCATTTATCCTAAGAAGGAACCGGTTGATTTTGAATTCAAAGGAAATGTATTAACGGTGCATTTTAAAAAGCCTGTTATGGCAAGACTTTTTGAATTAAGAAAGGGTATTGTTTAATAAGGCGGAATCTGATTCATCGTTTTGAATTTTATAGATTCCACTTGTAGATGTTTGAAAATGTGATACTGGAAAATGAAACAATAGAGGACGCAGAATTTGTTGGCTGTGAATTTAAAAAATGGTATTTGTTGTAAATAAGGACAAGTGGATTAATATTCAATTTGGAGGAATAACATAATGTCAAAAGATGAGTATTTGATCACAGATGCACCGCTTAAAGCGCTGACTGTTTTTGCAATGCCTATGATCTTGGGCAGCTTTTTTCAACAAGTGTATAATATGGCTGATTCAATAATAGTTGGCCAGTATGTCGGATCATCTGCACTTGCGGCTGTTGGCGCATGTGCCGCCCTTACAAATGTATTCATTTGTGTGGCACTCGGTGCCGGCATAGGTGCGGGCGTGCTTGTGAGCCGCTATTTTGGAGCCAGGGATTATAGTAAAATGAAAACAATAGTATCAACATCGCTGATAAGTTTTATGGTTTTGAGTATACTTTTGGGTGTATGTGGTCTTATCTTTTCACGTTCGATGATGACGCTGCTTCAGACGCCGGCTGATATACTGGATGAAGCTGTACTGTATCTTCGTGTTTATTTTGTGGGATTTCCGTTTCTGTTTATGTACAACATTCTTTCAACAATGTTTACTTCAATCGGTGAATCAAAGATACCGTTGGGTCTTTTGATATTTTCTTCTGTCTTGAATATTGTTATGGATCTTTGGATGGTGGCAGGCCTCGGCCTGGGCGTTTTCGGTGCAGCTCTTGCAACTCTTATTGCCCAGGGAATATCCGCAGTGTTTTCACTGCTGATTTTTCTTTGGCGTATGCGCCAATATAAAGGCCGTTTTGATTGGTTTGACAGGCACGAGTTACATTTCATGCTTAGAATTGCCGTACCATCGGTTCTTCAGCAGTCCACAGTGTCGATTGGTATGATGATCGTTCAGGCAGTTGTAAATCCGTTCGGTACACAGGCACTTGCAGGTTACTCAGCAACGATGAGGGTAGAGAATGTTTTTTCACTGATATTTGTATCCATTGGAAATGCAGTTTCACCGTATGTTTCTCAGAATCTTGGCGCAAAAAAAATCAAACGTATCAAAAAAGGATATCGGGCTGCGTTGGTGTTGGATATGTGCTTTGCGATCATCGCATTTATAGTCATTGAAACACTGCATACTCAGATTTCATCCTTATTCCTTGGCAAAGATGGAACCGCTTTGGCATATCAGGTGTCTGGGGGCTATATGAGATGGATTGGCTACTTTTTCATCTTCATGGGAATCAAGATGGCAACCGACGGGGTCCTTCGAGGACTTGGGATCATGCGACCATTTCTCATTGCAAATATGGTCAACCTCGCGATTCGTCTGTCAGTTGCCCTGATTTGTGCGCCCCGTTTTGGTATCGAATTTGTCTGGCTTGCGGTGCCGGCGGGATGGCTTGCAAACTTCCTGATCTCTTATATGGCTCTCAGAAAGTCGTGGCCGGTTGATAAAGCAATTGGCGAATGATCGGTTTGGTGCAAAGGAATGTCTGTTTTGCAATAGTACCGGCAATCATTGAGGAATACATCTTCCGGGGTGTGATACTCGGCGCTTATCTGAAAGTGGAGATGATGGCGGCGGTTCTGAATAGCAGCCTACTACAAAGCATTTGATTTAAGATGGTATGGGTGATATAATCTGAAATGTAAATATTTTACTTAACTATATGGGTTGATGGAAATGCGATTGATTTATTATTCTTGGATATTGATTTGATTACGACCAGCGGCGTAGATATAGGACAGTATATTCGGCATAGACTGAATAATTACAGCATGGAGATTGTGTTTATGTGTCTTCTGAGAAGGATAATGCAGAGCCGGAATGAGCAGCAGATAGTGCCGAGTGTGGCTCTGATAATTGTGCCGATTATCAGTATATGGTCAACTGCGTAAATCAGGGAGACATTTCCTTACCACCAAAGATGATTCGTATAATCATGGCATGGGTTTACAGAGAGTACAGGATGTTGTGAATCAAAATAATGGCGAGATACAGTTTGAAGCCACTGAAAATACTTTCATAGTCAGAGTTATATTGTTCAATTAACGTAAAGGGGGTATCGTACATCTGTTGTGTGCGAGAAAGAGAAATGGGAACATTGGAAGTGGACAAGAGTCTTAAAGCGGCGTTTAAGGAAACGCTGGAACCGCATGGGTTCAAGAAAGTAAAGGGGAGGTATCCGCACTTTGTGAGGATGGCAACGCCCGAGATTATTCAAGTAATTAACTATCGGCTGGAGCAGGCTCTGTCGCCGCAGTTGGAGGAAAAACGGTTTGAAGTATACTGTGCGGTCGGCAGTATATACCGCCCGGAGATCAATCTGAACCGGTCTGTGTATGCCAGCATGGATTGGATAAATACTACGCATCTGGATATGTATGTTAAGGCGAAATACAATGGCATACCGGTGTATGAGAATGAACAGCCGGGAGTTGACTATATCATCAAAAAGGGAGATGAAGCATCTCTTAGGGAACAGATTGCGTTTGCCATGACAGGCATAGAGCATTATATAATTCCGGCGTTTGACAAGGTGGTGGATTTAAAGACATGCGTGGATTATCTAGAGTTATATGATTCTATGTGCTTAACAGTATGGAACAGGTATCAGTTTGAAAATAGCGAGGAAGCTTTAATTTTACCAGCCAAATATCCTAATCAAGAAAGCTACAAGGAGAATGTGCTGAATAAGTATGAAGCAATAAAGGAAAGAGTGTTTCATGATATTGATGAAGGTAAAATGTTGAGAGCGGATGGAGAAATAAAAATGCTGCGCTGTAAAAAAAGAGCTGATGATACAATAGAGCGATACGAAAAATTTTTTACAGATGAAGAAACTAAAAAAGAACTTGTACGATTAAAGGCAGAGCGTGCAGAAAAAAATATAAATGCAATACGTGCGATGGGAATAGAAGTGTAAAAAACGAGGGTA
>OHEF01000153.1_pt1 | contig 55820 bp, 73 predicted proteins | sample 1567171 | NCBI WGS metagenome assembly OHEF01 (sample SAMEA3879576, study PRJEB24766) | human gut metagenome | biome: human-associated habitat; feature: feces | place: USA | collected 1985/1987
TATACAAATGCTTCCTAAAAATAATCGTAATATAGGCATGGAAGCAAAAGAAAAAAATATATAAAACTAAATTGCAATATCAAATCGGACAGTAACTCAGAAAAATTATGTAGCAGATGAAAGTCGAGCAATCTGCTCCTTGAAAAGCTCTTCCGGTGTGTGATAACCAAGTAGACGCCGCGGAAGTCTGTTAATCCAATCTTGCACTTTTTGTACCACGTATTCTGGTACAGCACTTATATCCTTCCCTTTGGGAATGAAGCGGCGTACCAGGGAGTTATGCTTCTCATTCGTTCCACGCTCCCCTGAAGAATATGGATGGGCAAAATAGACTTTTCCTTCCTTAAATAATTCGGTTAAGCTGCTGAACTCACTTCCGTTGTCGCTGGTAATACTCCGAAATACTTTGGGGAATAAGCTGCCGTATTGGCGTCGCAATATTTCAAGTCCTTTCCTAACACCTTCTTTTGTCTTTCCCGATATTTTGATGACATGGCGGCAGCGTGTCATCCGTTCGTCTAATGCAAGAAGGACTTCTCCTGCTTTGCGTTTTCCCACAATGGTATCGATTTCCCAATGGCCGAATTCCTGCCGGTCATTAACGACTTGTGGGCGTTGCTCAATACTGTCTCCCAGGATACGCCGGTTCTTCCGGCAATGGTGTTTCTTTGGGCTCCGCCTTATACGAAGAGGGAGATCGATATTTTTGATAGAAATAAGACCAAGGTCGACATAGTTGTAAATCGTCTTTGTGCAGAGTATAACCGGGAACATATTTTGAAGTTTGGCTCTGCCGCAGACGGAGTCAGGAGAAAATTTGTTTTGCAACACTTCTTTTTCAAGATATTGGAGAAAAGGTGCGGCTGTCGATAATTTGAAAGGTTTGCGGGAAGCCTCCCGACGTCTCATGTAGACGAGTTGTCCCGTATCAGCAAAGTATCTCTTGTAGTACGTCAGGTCACTGCGCATCTGGTCTACAGTGCCGCGTTTCAACTCTTCGTATAGGGTAGAACGTGCAATCCCAACTTGCTTTGCAATATGGACTTTGGGAGTTCTTTGTTCTATAAGAGCCTGGATTTGCCCGCGCTGATAAGGCGTCAGGTGTTGGAAAGAACGTTCCTTTGTGTTAGAATACTGTTGAGACATGCAGGATACCCCTTTCAGTAGATATATCGGTCAAATTCATCTTACTACAGGTTTTCCTGCTTGTCTTTTTATGTGTCCGATTTCATTTTACAACTAACCGAAAGGATCCCATATATTTTCTCTTTTTTCAGATCTTCAAGTATAGGCGCTAACTTTGACGGCAGCCCCAGAAGCTGGGTGCGTAAATTTGAAAGCATTTCTGTCAGAACCAATTCAACAGTCCGCGCAGCATAAGCACTTCTTTGCATTTTTGCCAGTTTCAGCTCTGCAATTTCTCTTTTCGTCTTTTCATGCAGTGCTCTTTCTTTTTGGAAATCTATATCATCGGGGTTGTCCGAATTGGCTTTTAACTTGTAATAATTCTTTAGGCTTTCGATGACCAAAACGGAATTATTTTTATCCCGCAAAATTACATTTTCTGATATGAGCTGAGATACTCTCTGCTGCGATACTCCCATAATACTTGCCATTTCTGATTGAGTCGTCGTAAGTAGCTTTAGATTCTTGGAAACTTTCAAATTTATCACCTCCCATCCACTTTGTTTTTACTAACAAGGACGAATAAAAATTTGTAGCTAAAATGTTTTCGGGCTGTCGGAGCACCTCAATCTGTATAAAGTGCTGGAAGGACCCATGCCCCGCCGGAAATATAAAAGCACCCGTTAAGAGTGCTTTTTTGTGTAGTATTATGCATTTTTTATTAGATAACGCTTAATGTATCCCGAGCTTAGTAAATAATATCCTATTCCGTTTTTTTGCATCTACAATTATTTTATCAAAAGATAATATCTCGCAATATGCATGTAATCCTTTATTAAAAGTATAATACCCCATGTTGTCCGGCATTACAGTAAAATCATAGTTGCTTATGTATTCTTTTAGCCGTGATGTATCATCACACAATGCGTACAGGTAATATTTTGTGCTTTCTGATACTCTAATTTTACGCCCGTATCTATCTTCTGCCTTTCCGTCTCTTATCTTCCTGACATATCCATAAAGCTGGTCGATTGGGTTTTCATCTTTTGTGTAATTATTTCTCATTGGTCGTTTCAATTCAATAATTATTATAGAATCATACACTCCTTCTTCATTACTATCAGATACCGCAAATGGTCTATCCATAAACAGAATGTCTGGCCTCTCTTTTTCTTTATCAAAAGGAATATCTGACGCGATATAACTACAATATGAAAGTCTTTCATCTATAAGCCATAAATTATGTGCTTCTTCACTAATATCATCCGATGTCTTTCTTTGTGGATATATCAAATTATGGATATATTCTTCCTTTTTAAATTTCCCCGTATCTGTTTTCCTTAATCCAGCCTCAAATAGCCGTATAATTATATTTCTGTGCATTACATATTTCGCCAAAGTCGAACTATTTGCCTCTGTTATCTTTTCAATTTCAGATTTAAATAAATCTTCGTAATTATCCGGAAGTACATCAGATTTTTCTAATGTTTTTATCAATGCATCTTGCTCTTGTTTCATTTGTTGTTCAAACTTCCGAGCCACATGATCTAACTCTTTATACATTTTATCAGTTGTAAGACCCGGATGAATTTTTTCTATATCTGGTCTCATATATTTTAACAAATGTTTATATTGTGGCGCATCCTTTGTGATGAACTGCTTGATATGATCTAACTTCGCTTTTTTTATCACTTCCAAATGATTTCCTAAATGCTTTTCTATTTCATAAATAACTTTTTCCATAATTTCCGCCCAGCTAATATCTGCCATAAGTGTTGACTCGTTATCTGGGATATCAAATGATAGTCGTGTCATATCTACGGTATCATTTAAATACTCGCCGGTTAAAACACCAATATACCAATATTTATTATGCTTATAAAAGTTCTTATTTAAATCAACAATATAGTTTGATAAATTCTTGGTATCCACTACTCTACTATGAGCGCAACGATATAATTCATGTCCCACAAAATTCTCTTCTTCTATTTTAAAATTTAAAAGTGTAAATTCACGATCTTTAACTTTAAATTTAATAGGAGTATGCTCCCTCTTAAATTTATTATTAAACACTTCGTTCAAAACAATAGACTCACTATCATCTTTAATCAAAATTCTCGGACAATTATTGTTAAGAAAATATCCAAAACAATGATGGATTATTTTCATTGCAATCACTGATAATTCTTTAGGAACATTTTCTTTCCATCCATGTAAATATGAATCAAGAACCACCGATGTTTTATATTCTCCCCTAGTCAAAACATCTTCAACTCTATCTTCAATAGCGGTATTTTGAATTTTAAAATCAAAATACCGCCTAATGAATCCCTTTCCATTGATATTTTCATATTCGCTATTAATGATTACCTTCTTAAATGCCTTAAGCCATGAAAATCTGCCAATTCCTTTACCACCAATATCAACTTTATGCATAGAATCTGATTCCAAAAAAGATTCCATGTTTTCATCATTAAATCCACAACCATTATCTATAATTTCAAAACCATCTACTTCAGCTATCCCATTATCGACACCAGGAAGTTTATCTTGCATGGATCTCTTTACATGGATAATAATACTACCTTTAAAATTATTATTTTGCATACGTCGTTCATCAATTGCATTAATTGAGTTAATAATAGCTTCAAACAGAGGCATCAGCGCTTTTCTTTTCGATAAAGAATAATTCTTAACTTTCCCAGCCAGATTCACAGAAAATATCCTTTCCATGTATAATGCCCCCTTTAATCTTTCATAGACTTGATTTATTCCCAGTGTAGCATTTATCTATAAAATTATAAAGAGTACTATTTACCAAATATCAACCTGTCTTTTTTTGCTTGACTTAGATTGCTGAAAACTGTACTGCTATTTGAAGTAAAAAGCACATGCCGTTTAAGAACATGTGCCCTTTTAATTGCGTTTCCCAATTTTCACACCTACACTATATCACAGGTCTATAGTGGCTTTTAATGGCGTATTTTCCAAATTGCGCAATCCCTGACCATGCAACCTGTAAATCCAGCGCAGGTCAAGATTTATTTCAACAGCAATTTTCTCCCATTTTTGATTGAGTATGTATCTGCGGTACAACACTGTCCATCGGTCATGGTCTTTCTCACAGCTAATCAGAGTTTCCGCTTTGTCCTGCATATCCATTAAACGAATAAATTCCCGTGATGTTTCTGCTCTTTTCATTTCAAGTCTGCAGATCACCTCATCAAGCGATTTTACGTTATTTGATTGTATTTTGTCACCTAACTGCGGAGATTTTAAAGAGATAACTTCACATTCAATTTCTTTCAGCCGTTCCTTACAAGCTTCTACCCGTGCATGCTGCCGCCGGACATCATTCAGGAATTCTTTAACGGTCATCATATGTACCCCTGCCGGAAATCACACATAGAGAACAAATCAACAACCCGATACATGCACCGAACATACATCCTAATATGAACATCATTTCATGCCAATCTCCTTTGCGCAAATCAAAATTCCCTCTACATCGTTATATCGCTTCGTAATAAGTTCTACAGCAACCTGCGCATCATCCTTCCAAAATCCGCACTGCGTCATGCAGTCTTTAAGCATTTTTACCAGATTGTCAGTATCCGGCTTTGTTATTTTATAGTTTCCATTTGTGTGATGTTTATCCTCTGGGAAACACCATATCGTAGACAATTGCACAGCACCCTCCAATGGTTTTTCCGGTGCATGTTTAGATAAATACGCAATATACTTGCTCTGAATTTCTTTGAGTTCCGGCGGTGTGTAAATAACAGCCTTGCCATTTCGTACCGTAATTTTCTTTGCCTGAAATGTTTTTGTCGGAAGCTTCATGTGAATAAAAAAACGAATCATGCTATTACCTCTTTGTATAAATCCGGATTGTTGTATTTATTGTTCACGACTGCAATCATCCTGATATCGTCAAAATAATCGTCAGATGGCAATAACACAAATGCTTTTTGTTTCGAATCCCATTCAGCGACAACCAATCCATAAATATCGCCAAACCCACATTTTGATTTTCTTGAAACCTTGATAATATCTCCCTCAAAAATCCGATTTCCATCATAATCTTTAAAGCCGATATATTGCCCAATGGTTTCTTCTCTCACAGGAATAGAATACGCTTTCCCTTTTTCATAGATTGAATAATCATTTTCTCCATGCTTTAGCAAGTCACCATAAATCCATCTTCCTGATTTTCTACATTTCCCTCGAAATAATATTTCTCTCATTTTCAATCACATGCCTTTCTATTTTTACGACGGACATAACAGGGACAAATCTTTTCTCTTTTCAGAGACAATCCAGTTCCAGGAAAGGAAGTAATAAGGAAGGGTGTGTGGCGCAGCTTCTCGCCACACCCTTTCTTACTTACTTTCCTATAGGGACAAACCTATATATATAAACTGGAATGTCCACGCATTAGAAGAATATTAAAATACATTTTTGGGATATATTTTCCCTTCTCCGCATTCATAATTTCCGTTTGCAAGGATATCTCTCCGTACTGTTTTTTCAGAAACGTCTAAATATGCTGCCATATCTTTTATAGTAACTATCTCCTTTCTACCCATACTTAAATTTTCGTAAGCTGTATCTATCTGGATAATACGGTCTTCTTTCTGCTTCGCTTTCGCTTTGTTTCCTGCTTCACGGCCTTTAGCGCGTACATCTTCAAGGCTGCCCTCCTCGGCCGCCATCGCCAGCACTCCGGTGTCATCCAACCTGTGGATCGGATACGTAAACCACATATTAACAGGCTCAAACATTGGGAATTCACGAAGTGTCCCTGCAATACGCCATGCCGTAGGCTTGACCGTTATCCCTGCAGCCTTGTCCGCTTCCCTGTCATAATCTGTCCGCCGGCTGTCGTTATTGACGCAGAGCTGAATCATATCGAGGATGGCGTCAGGGTCGCGGGCAAATACGCCGGAGCCGGATGCACGATCCATCGACCGCTTCATTCCCTGTCCGCCCTTCGAGTGATGGTGACAATAGATTACCGCAGCCGATAATTCCGTACAGACCTTATCAAACTGGTTACAGAACCGCGCCATCTGGTCGGCGCTGTTTTCATCGCCCGTGATAATCTTATAAATCGGGTCGATAACAATAGCGATATAATTTTTCTTTTGAGCACGGCGAATAAGTTTCGGCGCAAGCTGATCCATGGGAAGCGACTTCCCGCGCAGGTTCCATATATCAATATTAGAAATGTAATCGGGGCGTAAATCCAGCGCGGTATAGACGTCTTTAAACCGATGCAGGCAGCTTGCCCTGTCCAATTCCAAATTGACATATAAAACACGTCCCTGCGTGCATTGAAAACCGCACCACTGCGTACCTTCTGCAATAGCAATACAAAGTTCAATCAGGGCAAAAGATTTACCCGCTTTTGACGGTCCGGAAATGAGCATTTTATGCCCCTGCCGAAGCACACCATCAATTAATGACGGGGATAAATCAGGCATGTTGTTCCACACATCAGACAGATCTTCCGGGTCGGGCAGATCATCATTGACGGTTTCAATCCACTCTTTCCAGCTGTCGAAATCCTCTTTTCCGATATGTGTGGCCATGAGAAACTGCTTTTTACCATTTCTCATGATGCCAGGCAATCGTGATAAACGGGACGGGTTTCTGTCCGCGCCATCAACAGGCAAACCGTTTTTCCGGCATACTTTATACAGATAATCTACACGGCGTCGGTATTCTTCCTGTGACGCTGCGTCGATATGTACGATGGCATGAATACTTTTATTTCCGGAATACACCAGTGCTGCTACCGGAAGTTCCAACTCTTCTATAATAGATTTCTGCTTCCCCGGCGGGAGCGTGTCTGATTCTACAAGAGCATATTTGTAATTGGATACATTTTCATTTTTAATACCCTTGCCGTCTAAAGGATTGAAACGGATCCATGCGCCTGCTTTTTCATCGTAATCTGAAAGCGCATACCCGATGACATCTTTTGTACTGTAACCGTTTTGTTGGTACTTTTTGATGCGGGAAATATATTCTCCCGCTGTCAAAGAATATGTACCCGAGCCGGACGGGGAATATTTTCCATCATCGCGCCTGAAAGAAGACATAACGATACCGACTTTGTCGGATCTGTCAAAGAGCGATTCCAGATATCGGATAATCTCATCGGCCGGATTCCATTGTGCCGGTTCTTTGATTTCCGATTCCTGTACATAGTGCTGATCAACGATAACGACATTGTCTGTTACCGTATCATCCCAGTCCATTACTTTGTTGCCGTCTTCTTTTGTATGCGGCTGCCATCCATAATCTTTTGCCATCTGAGTAATCGTCGCTCCTGTAACCGGATTCAGATTCCCCTTGAATGACTGCCATTTTTTATGACATTCACCATCATGATAACGTTCCGGATCTTTTCGGCTCCATTCATCCCACACATCAACGCTGTAGCCCTCATGACATAACGCCATGCCTACATCAATCCATTCTTTGTAGCTGCAGTCCGCAGGCGGTATATACTCCAGCAATGGCCGTAAATCTATCTTCGACATAATTTACGCTCTAAAATTCAATTCCTGATTAGGAACATATAAAGCCGGCTTGATACCGCGGGGAATTGTCCAATGGTGATTAGCAATTTGAGAAATCATGCTATTAGCATCGTTAAACGTCCAGATCCCCACATGCTGAAAACCGCGGCTTTCTAAAAAGCGGATCTGTTTCGGGGTGGACAGTCCGTTTTCCCGCCGTTTATTCAAACGGTCGAGTAAAAGACTGGCCTTTCCCGCATTGTCGATTTCATCCGGGAATATACCGAATTTCTCCAATGCTTTGAGCTGTTTGTCGCTCGCAGGCGCCATTTCCCAGCCGAATGACGGGACGTAATCAGACAAATCTTCTGCCTGTATGGACATTTCAAACTGCAATGGATCTACTAACTGGCGTTTCCGTTTTTTCATCGCTGATAATTCTTTTGCAAGAGCCTCTTCACGCTCAAGAATGGTTTCCTCCGCTGCCCGCTTGTAAGCGTCATCTATGTCAACAGCGGCCCCGGACTGGTCCAAGTCCTTCATCATTCTTTTTGCGATATCATCTGTCTTGCAGATAAGCGATGCCGGGCGGCATAGTTCATGCCGCGCCGTATTCCACAAAAAATCCAATACCAATAAATCCTTTTTGCCTGTTTCCGGAGAAAGCCTTGTTCCCCGTCCTATACATTGGCAATATAAACTTCTGATCTTCGTTGCTCGAAGCATGATCACACAATCCACTGACGGACAGTCCCAACCTTCGGTCAATAACATGGCATTGCAGAGTACGTTATACTCTCCTGCTTCAAATTTCTTTAGCGTTTCTTCTCGATCCTGGCTGTTTCCATTCACCTCCGCTGCTTTCATCCCAAAATGGTTTAAAATGGCTTTAAACTTTTTAGCTGTGGCTACCAAAGGTAAGAAGACTACAGTCTTCCTCCCGGCGCAATATGTAACCATTTCTTTTGCAATTTGTTCAAGATATGGGTCAAGGGCTGTCCCTAAGGCTCCTGCCGCGTAATCTCCGGCAGACATACCGACGCCTGTGATATCAATCTTGAGTGGTACTGTCTGCGCTTTGATTTTGCACAAATATCCGTCTCGAACTGCTTGGGTTAAAGAATATTCATAAGCTAAGCTGTCAAAATAATTTCCTAAACACTGCAGATTATTTCGTTCCGGTGTGGCGGTTACGCCCAGTACATTGGCCATCGGGAAATGCTGCAGCACTTGTTGATAACTATCGGCTAGTGCGTGATGGGCTTCATCTACAATAATGGTGCCAAATTCATCTTCCGGAAACTGCCGGAGCCGTTTTTCACGCATGAGCGTCTGCACGGACCCAACAACAATTCTGTAATAGCTGGCAAGACTTGTTTCTTCCGCTTTTTCTTTAGCACATAAGAGGCCTGTTGCGGTCTTGATTTTTTCCTGCGCTTGGTTTAAGAGTTCTTCTCTATGGGCAAGAATCAAGACTTTTCTTCCTTCACGAACACAGTTTTCTGCGATTTTGGCAAAAGCAATCGTTTTGCCTGTGCCTGTCGGAAGAACCAAAAGCGTCTTCCTGTGACCGTTCGCCCATTCACTCATAACGGCCGTAACTGCTTCCTGTTGGTAGGGTCTTAGTTCCATCATCAGAACGTCCCGGCTATATAACCGCCCTGTGTTTGGGGAATCCGCTTATCATCAGGTGCAAGGAATTTCTTTGCTTCGTTGTACGCCTGATCCTTATAAATGCGGTGAACGATTTCTACATAACCTGATGCGCCAATAACTTTATTCCACGGCATTTTTTCCGTACCGCCTTTCTCCATGAGCCCCAGTGAAATAAAGAACTGGGCAATCAGCCACTGCTGTTTCGAAACCAAAAACAGGTTCCTGAATACAAGCGCGTCACCATATCCCCCGCCGTGAACGCGGAGTTTTAGTGCGGCCTGCGGGCACCGCGGTATTTTAGCTCCGCCTTCATAAATCTTCCGTTCAAAACCTTCGACGGTAAACGGATAAATTCCTTCCGGAAGCAAGGTATATTCATGGCTTTCGCCGTCATCGGTGACCGATTCGTCCCAATCCAACGCCTTATTTTCTATAAATGAATTGTCTTCCGCAGATGTTGTTCCGAACTTTTCAAAATTTGTACTCATGTTCTTCTCCTTTATGTAAATTAATTAAATGGAACACTGATATTGTTTAAAATAAATGTTTTAATCTGTTCCCACGCCCCAATGAGCACACCATCTATAAAATCAGACGGATAATTTTCTATCGGCATATCTTCCGGGAAATATCCTTTCATGGCCACCGCCTTGCGGATCTGCTCTTCTGTAATGTTTTCCTGCTTCATTAAGTCATAGACTTTCTGTAAAGTAGTATTTACGGTAGATGTTGCAGGGACAGCTGTGTCTTGCATCGGGACAGTTGGTTTCTTTATCGGGACAGTCGGTTCAGGTTCTGATTTTTTTACTGTCTTCTGTTTTGTATCCTGTTTCTTTTCTTGTATAGGTTTTACGCCTGGATCCGCCCCATTCGGGATCAGTCGTGCAATTTCGTTATAGTCAAACGGCAGTTCTTCTGCTAAAGAAAATCGATTCTTCGCGTCTGCAAAAGTCGTATGTGTGGTATACATGATCCGTTTTCCGCCTGCCGCTTTTTTTCGCGTTCCATCTTCAATCAGGATTGTTTTGTAATTGGCAAAAAGCAGTAAATCTGCCCATTCTTTGACCAGCGGTGCTACCTTGTTTGTTGTCTTGCTGGACAATTTCAGTTCCCAATGGTCATATGTTCCCATTTCTTCCGGGAGCGTTACTGTTTTTAAAACAGCATGAGCAAGAACAACCACATTGACCCCCTGCCCAATGCAAGCGTCGAGCTGCACAAGGAATCGGGCAAATTCTTCTGTTAAATATGTATAGCCGGCACCATAACCGAAATCTTCAATTCCCTTTTTATTGAATTTCCCGCAAATATAATCAATGCACATACGCTCTGCTGCGTCCGCTGTGTCAATAACCAGCGTCTTACAGATAGTCGGATTATCATAAATCTCTTTGATACCGCTTAACAGTAATGGCCATGATGTAATGTCTGTTACACGGCTGACATTAAGTTGTGCAGACCCTTTGTCTAAGTCGAAAAAGAGCGGTTCCGGGAACTGGCTGGCAAAAGTTGTTTTCCCGATACCTTCGACACCGTACACGCAAACCTTAACCGGCTTGCTGATAATTCCTTTTGTAATATTCATTCTTATCTCCTTCCTTTAAAACACACCTTTGACATATTTTGGAGCCTTTTCTTTAACCGCTTCCGTATCGCCTTTTACCATGCCGTCCTCAATGATGATGGAGCATTCATCGCCGGTAGAAACTCTTGTCGCTATAACCTGCAATCCTTCTTGTTTGAGCCATGCGCCAAATTCCTGCAGTGTTTCTAAGTCCATCTGCTCCAGCTTGTCCATAAGAACAAAACCGCACTGCGGATTCAGCTTGCGTACAATAGCTGTTGCTACTTTCAATTGATCAGAACCGCTCATGCCATCCCACGGCATATTGTTATAAATCAGCTTGCCGTCTTTGACGGACAATCCCGGCAGCGGCAGTTCCGCAGAATCAAGAAGTTTATTTCTTTCTTCCCGGACGGATTCAATCTGTTCCGTCAGCCCATCATATTCCTGCTGCAGATTATTGGCTTCCACTTCGGCGGCTTCCTTTGTAGAATTCGCCCCGATTTTGATATTCAATGCTTCAATTTCTGCCAGGTTCTTTTCCAATTCAGCCGTGCTTTCATCATGAAGATCTTCTGCCGACTTCCGGGCAGTTAAACAATCCTGTTCTGCTTTCTGCAATGCCGCTTTGGCTTCATCAAAAGCAATTTGAGCCTCTGCCAGCATTCGTTCATAGCGGGCAGCATTCTGACGTTTCTGCTCATTTTCTCCATTCCGCGCAAGAATTTCCTGCTGCTCTTTAATGAGTTCTGTCGCACTGACGGGTTCTTTCGGAACGTTTGGGTACATCGGCATTTCATCAGCCACTTTCTTCTTGCGGTCTGCAATGCGGCCGACTTCCGTACGTTGTGCATACAGTTGATTTTCTTTTGTGTCCAGCTGCGCCAGTACATCACCAATCCCTAAAATTTTCAGAAGAGAATCCGCCTTGTCCTTATCACTTCCGTTGATAAACCTTGGTAGATCCAATGCCAGCGTGGATACAAATTCATTTAAAAGCTGCTGTCCGGATTTATTCCCATTCGGGTCTGTTACTTTTAATGTGCTGTTTTTCCCTTTTCGTTCCACAATTAATCCGTTGGACAGTTCAATATGCAAGTTAGGCGATACCAGTGCGCCGTCCCGTTCCGGCACGGACGGTTTATAATTATTGCCGCCTAATGCCCACGCAATAGCGTCCAGTACAGAAGTTTTTCCCTGCCCGTTTCGCCCACCAATGATTGTCAGTCCATCGGCGGACGGTTCAAACTGTACTGCTTTTACTCGTTTCACGTTTTCAATTAATAGTTCATTGATTTTTACTGGTTCTGTCATTGTTTATTGCTCCTGTTATCTCAACCACTCAATTTGTCTAAATATGTCATAGATCATCGCCGGAACACTGTCACCGCTTATGTTCGCTCGGCGTTTTTCTTCTCCGTGAAATGTAACGTCTACAAAATCACCGTTAGGCGTTTCTACAAGTTCGACGTCCGTCACGCCGCATTCAGAATAGTCCAGTGCTTTCTTCATGTGCATGAGCGCATTCTGCCTTTTGCTTCTCTCGATAAGTGTCAAAAATGCAAGATGTTCATTCTTTTCTTCAATTTCTGTCATTATTTACCTCCTGTGGTATAATAGAGGCGGAAAGTCTTAGCGATTCTTTTCCACCTGCCGATTGATAGCTCCAACTATCAGTCGGCTTTTTCAATTTCATTGTTTAGCCAATCTATGGCTTCCTGTCGGGTTTCAAAGCATTCTATCCAGCAATATCCGCTTCTGTTATCTAATGCCGTATATTTCCCTGACACTTCTTTGCAAAAAATACGGCATCTATTTTGCCGTACGCCCGGGATATCATCGCACCAGCTTCTTATAAATTCGCTTAATTCTTTAGCAGTGACTTCTTTGATTTCTTTTTCTGCGTCAGTCATTTTCTCGCCTCCTCAACTCTTACAATGACAAGCGTCCCCAGCTGCAGGTTGCCGACATCCCGGATCCTGTTATCTTTCTTTGCCTGCCAGACCAGTTTCCGCAGGTCTTCTTTGTCTGTGGCTATTTCGCCGCAGATTGTCCAGAGTGTGTCGCCCGGTCTTACCTCTCTCCGGTATTCGACAATCTTTGTTTCCGGGAAGAGCCTATTGTAGATGTTGTCCGCATCTACCGCAACACCGGCTACCAATGCGGCTGACATGAGAATTGTCGTACAAATCAACGGTTTGTTCATGCCTGCTTTCTCCTCTTCCTAATAATTCCGGCAACTTGAGAGTCATGTGTTTTTAGACCCACTCGTAGTCGTGCACGATTTGACAGCCATGCCTTCAGCTCGTCATAAGGAATATGGATATCAACTCCTACTGACAGCGCAGGGAATGTGGTGTCATTCTTTGCCCAGTCCCGAATTTGCTTTTCGCCTATTCCCGTGCATTCACAAGCTTCTCTCGGGGTCAACATGAATTTTTCCATTTTTTACTCCTTTCTATGTTTTCTGTGGTAGGTTGTTGTAATTCTCTTTCTGCTCACTCTGTTATAATGTTGGCAGAAAGGACGTGATTCTCCGTGATGTTCATTGATAAAATAATCGATTTGCTATTTCAGGGTGTTATATCAGGACTTGTCATTCTCTTTGCAACATGGTGGATACAAAAGTATAAAGAAGCAAAGCTGTCTCAAAAATATGCCATCCTTGCGGATATTGAATTGAAAACCCATTATGACGCGCTGCTATCGATTATCAATAAATACTCCTCAGATTACGATTCAGACTTAGCATCTAATTTCGGGATGCTGGCACTGCCACACCTCACAGAAATGCCCAAAGAGAATTTGCAATTTGCAGGCAGCTATTATAGACAAATCCAATTCATACACAGCACACTCCTCAAATCTCCCGAAAAGCAAGGAACTTCTGATATTAAGGTAATCGCCGTAGAATGTTTAGGAAAAAATCGTAAACTCTCCTTGATATTGAACGACTATGCGAAGCTGAATGATTATTCAAACAATTAAATCTTTCCCTCCGAGACTCCAGCATGGTTGCCGTATATGAGTCAATGAACTCCTGTGCTTTTTTCAATCTTTGCTTTTCCCATGATTCAATGTCTTTTGCACTTCCATAAATAGAGTTCATCGCGACACGTTTCCGCACGGAGTTTAATATTTCATCAATATCTGCCACGCTTTTGCCTTTCAGCAAAGATAAGATTTCCTCTTCCAACTTTCCTCACCTCGCTTTTGCTTTACGCTTCACGCTCCCCTATAATCGGTATAGAAGGGAGGTGTTAAATATGAGTACTGATTTTTCAGGATTTGACAAGCTATCTCAAAAGTTGAAAGAAATACAGCGTAATGCGGAAAACTTGTCAAACAATGGTCAAGTTAGCTTCAAAGATCTTTTTACTGAATCATTTATGCTAAAGCACACTGGCATGCAATCTATGAGTAAATTTCTGAAAACGGGTGGCTTCCATGTGGAATCTACGAAAGATTTTGAAGAGATTCCTGATGATGTCTTTGATAAACACGTTCAAAAATTCAGCGATTTTAATTCTTGGAAAGCTATGCTTGACAAAGCAGTTGAAGAATATACCATTAAGAAATTAGGATTTTGACTTTAAGGGCGGTTCATTAGCAGATGAACTGCCTTTTCAATCTTTTCAATCTTTTCACTTTTTTCAACTCCCGTTTGAGCTTTTTTATTTTCTTAATAGCTAAGTCGACATCTGAAGTATCAATAGGTATTTTGACCGGTTCCAAAAACATTTCCTCACTCCTTTCTTGTTTTGTATTTCACCCTCCCCTATAATTGGTTTGGAAGGGAGGTGAATACCATGTCTCTCATTCAATATTCCGTTGATTGCTCCGCGCTTTCTCCGGATGAGTTCAATGAAATTTATACCTGGTTCGAACGCTACCAATGGTCTTACGGCATCAAAGATGCAGAACCTCGCACGTTTATTTCTTTTTGGCCATCAGAACTTCCCTCGCCTTTTGATATGCGTGAATTTCCTCAGGGGTGCGTCCTCCATAAAATTTGAGTGACACGTAGTATCTATCTAATTCAGGGTCATACTCCAGTGTGGCTCTGAATTTTTCCCTTACCGCCATATACTGCCCCAGCTCGCTCATGATAATTCCAAACTTTTGGAAATCTAATGCCGGTATACACCAAAATGCATTAATCTCTCCGTTTTGTGACTGCCGTAATAATCGATCTCCAATGGATTCCTTTTTCATTTCATTTACCTCGCTTTCTGTCGGTCTTTGACCAGCCGTTCATACTCCTTTATAATTTGAACAGAATCGGAAATTATTAGATTCATGAAAGGAGTTATTACCATGGAAATTGATATCTCATTGAACCTCCCGGAACCTGCAAACAAATTACTGAATCCGATCGCTGAAAGCGCCGGAAAAACCTTAAGCAATGTTTGGGAAGGATGTTTCGCATTTCTCAATACTTGGGGTAAGAAAGTAATGCTAAAACACGAGTTAGACTTTATCGCCTATAAAAAAGCCGTAGAAAGAGAAATTTCTGCTATACCAGAGTCAAATCGTAAAGAACCTAGATTGAGCATTATAGGTCCCGCTATTGAAAGTTCAAAATACTACATTGAGGAACCGATAATTAGAGAGATGTTTGCAAAGCTGATTGCCGCGGATATGGATTCCAGAAAAGAGCGTCTCGTCCATCCTGCATTCGTTGATATAGTGCAACAGATGTCCCCAAACGATGCTCAACTTCTGAAAATATTGCCTCAAGTAGGTCCTGTGGCCGAAATCAGACTGTATGACAAAAAACACACCGCCTACACGCCTTTAACCAGCGAGGATATTATTTACATTGCAGGATTAATTGAATCTAACTTTGATGCTAATGCACTCTCCATCAATAATTTATCCCGACTTGGTATTGTCGAACTGGATCATGTTAGGACATTAACTGACGAATCACACTACAAGGCATACGAATCCTTTGAGGAATATAAGCAAGGCTTACAAGTGGTACAATCTCATTCAGAACAGTATGGTAGCGTTGAGATCTCAGGTGGTATGTTTTCCATAACGCCTCTCGGAAATGCCTTTAAGAAGATTTGTTTATAACCTCCTTACCTTTTCCCACATGAATTCCGCCATCTTAATTGCTAACCATCCTGCGGCAGTGATGTTGATAAATATAGTTATCAGCATGGCTGCCGTTATATATATAAATATTTCCACCCTTATCACTCCTCCTTTCTTGTTTTATGAGCTACTCTGATAAGCCCTAATCGTCTTATATACTAGACGATTAGGGCAAAAAAATTTCACTAAGAGGGCAATTCAATGCAACAGAAAGCTTTTGCAACGTAGCCGTCGTAGTATTTACTTCACTCGTTTCTTGTTCAAGGATAGAAATAATCTGACGCGATACTCCTGCTTTTTCACTTAATTCTTCTTGTGACATTTTTCGCTGCTCTCTTAGCTCCTTTAATCTATATCTCATTACTACACCTCCTTTTGTTGTCTAGTATACTGTTCATTTCGTTTCTTGTCAAGTATGTTTGACAAGATTTTTTCACTAATGTAAAATATATTTGACGATATGGATAAAGGGGTGATAAATATGACATTAGGCGAATGGATTAAAAATTATCGTGATAAGCACTCGCTTTCCATGCAGGAAATGGCCGATATGTGTGGATTTAGTAAAGCGTATATAGGTCAATTGGAAAAAGGAATTAACCCGTCAACAGGTAAGCCTATTTCCCCAACGATTCAAGCATTTGACAAAATTGCACAAGCCGTCGGTTTAGATTTGGATGTATTTTTAAAAGAATTAGATGGTAATCAATTAGTAACTCTTCTACCTGACAAAACAGGCAAACCATCTTCCCCCGCTAAAGGGATCCGCATTCCCGTTCTTGGCAGAGTGGCTGCAGGCATTCCGATAGAGGCCATCACGGATATTGAAGACTGGGAAGAAATCCCGCAAAGCATGGCCAAAACAGGCGAATATTTCGCGTTAAAGATATCGGGTAAATCCATGGAACCCCGCATGATGGACGGTGATGTGGTCATTGTCCGGCGTCAGCCAGATGTGGACAGCGGAGATATAGCCGTCGTCTTAGTCAATGGTAACGACGCCACAGTAAAGCAGATCAGTAAATCAGATGCCGGCTTGACTCTGATAGGCTGGAATCCGTCCGTTTACACACCAAAGACATACAATAAAAAAGAATGTAAGGAACTTCCGGTGACTATTCTTGGGAAAGTTGTTGAAATTCGAGGGAAATTATGAGGGAAATTATAAGGTATTTTATTTCATAAGGAGAATTATTATGAAATACAATATTTATTGTGATGAGAGTTGTCACTTAGAACATGATCAAAGTACTGTCATGGTTCTGGGTTCTATCTGGTGTCCATATACAAAAATACAAGAAGTTAATAAAGAAATCGCTAATATAAAGTCCACCCACAATATCCCCAAGAATCTTGAGCTAAAATGGACAAAAATCAGCCCTTCAAAAATTGAATTATATTCCGAATTATTAAATTACTTTTTTAGCAATGATCATTTGCATTTTAGATGTATCGTAATTCCAGACAAAAAAATTCTTAACCATGAAAAATTCAATCAAACTCATGATAGTTGGTACTATAAAATGTATTTTGAAATGTTACATTTTATTTTCAAAAGAGAAGATTCTTATGATATTTATTTAGACATCAAGGATACCATCTCATCCCAAAAAGTGAGAAGACTCCAAGAGGTTTGCAGTAATTCCCTATATGATTTTTCTGGAAGTATCATTAATAAGGTCCAGGTTATACGTTCTGAAGAAGTTGCCATTATGCAGTTAGTAGATTTACTTATTGGATCGGTTTGCTATGAAAATAGAGACATCGAAAAGCGAAGTTCAGCAAAGAAAGATCTTATAGAATTTATAAAAAAACAAACTGGATATTCCCTAAGGAAAACTACTCTTTTACGAGAAGATAAGTTTAATATATTTGTTTGGAAAGCTCAGTAAAATGAATAAATTTTGCGATTGTTGGGTACCGGATATAATCCCTGCAGATCTATCGAATTATAGAAAATATGAGGCCATTTTATATAATATTTTCTACAATGATTTTATTATTTATCACCCTATATTTAATGGATTTCCTGTGCAAATTCGTAAATACCCTATTGAAAATGGAAAAGAAGAGGCATTTTTTCATATAACATGCCAAGACTATATGAAGAATAATGATAGACGTCCCGATTTTAGGCGTTGCGAAAGAATAAAATGGCCGCGTAAATTTATAGAAAATTCAGGATGCACTCCTGCCCCTTACGAAAATTGTACAGGAATGAAGATCTGGACATCTCCATATAAAAATAAAGAACGTATACATTTATTTTTAGAAGAAAAAAGGTATATCGTTATCCTTGAAAAAAGAAATAGCTATTATCTATTAATTACTGCTTTTTATGTTAACCACCAACATACAATGAAAAAACTACTAAAAGACTATACAAAGCATCAAAAAACGCCCGTCTAATAGTAGGCGCGACGTTTTTAGGTACTCCTTCTACACATGGCAGATGAGCTGTTTATAATATACCAAATTATAAAATTTTTCTCAACCCAATCAGGATGTTAGTAAATTGTCTATTTAAAAAATTAACAACTTGTATTATATTCAAGTAAAATTGTAAATGACTTTTTCAAAACATAAAAAAAAATGCCGTCATACTTGCCCCTCCCAATTGTGCAAATCTTACATTTTGCACAATAAGAAATAGACAGGTGTTTATTCAATTATCCTATCGTGGCATTGCAATATTATTTTAAGGAGATAATGATGAATATTAATGACTTCCCTGAACCGCACATTCCACCAAAACTTCCAATAAGTGAAATTATCTCTTGCCTTCTAGCGGATTTTGAGTTCTTGAAAATCTGTTTTAATGCAAGTTCAAAGCTTTCTGAATTTATAGGTTATTTACAAAATCTTCCAAATCCATCAATTTTAGTTTCAGCCTTAACGTTACAGGAATCAGTTCTTTCTTCGAAAATAGAGGGCACGTTAGCAACCATTAGCGATGTAGTTAAAGATGAACCGGAAACTGAATCATTAAAAAATGACATTGTAGAAATAACCAATTATGTGCAAGCAATGGAATATGGAAGAGATGAACTTAAAGATCGGGGTTTTAATATAACCAAAAACATCATATGTAATTTGCACTCCATTTTATTAACAAATAATGTACGAGGCTCAACTAAAACTCCCGGACAGTTTAAAACAGAACAAAATTACATTCAAAATGATTTACTGGGCAATTTTACACCCCTTCCGGCTTACCTTACAGATGAATATATAGAAAATCTTGTCATTTATATGAATCAAGTCAATGAAGTGTCTCCTTTAATTCAAGCAGCAATTATACATGCTCAATTTGAAATGATTCACCCCTTTAAGGATGGAAATGGACGTGTAGGACGCCTGCTTATTCCTCTATTTTTATATACATCCCAAAGTATACCCTCTCCTACATTTTACATCAGCCGATATTTCGCCTCTCACGATAACAAATATAAAAAATGTCTTTTTGATATATCCGCGACAAACGAAAAACATCTACTAATTCAATCGTGGAAAAGATGGTTAATTTTCTTCTTGCATGGAGTTGAAGCAGAGAGCGTAAATCATATCGAAACATCAAAAAGAATTATACAACTCTATGATGAAATGAAACATATTTTGAAACGTACGGATCAATATCCTATCATTGATTATTTGTTCAATAACCTTCGTATTGAACCCAAGGAATTTATAAGAAAATCTACGCTCCCTCGAAGTTCTGTCTATTCCACACTACACACATTAGCAGATGCTGGATTTATTACTAGAACTGGAAGTGAAAGGAAAAGCAAATATATATTTCAGCAACTTGTTAATATTATTTAACTAAGATTCAGAAGAACCGATTTTTAAAACTTAGTTGGTGCTAAGTCTAAAAAAGTATTTTTTTTTAGACTTAAATACAGCTTAGTCTTGAAAATTTGTATTTTTAAAACTTAGCAATAAGCTTCTCTATCATTAAATACAAAATCCCGTCGCCATACTCGCAATATGACGACGGGAACCGGAATGATATGGGGTATCCTTCCGGCAGTTGTAACAACCCTACCACAGGCTGATTACGCATATATTATAGCACAATCAGCCCTGTTTCAGAAAAGGAGCTGATTTTATAATGCCTAAAAGAAAAGACAACTTATACGAAACCACTTACTATTTCAAAGGAAAGCAATATCATTTTTATGGAAAAACGGCCGCCATTGCCAAGAAAAAGAGGGACGATTTTAAAGAATTACAAGAAACCTGTCCATTATCCATCGAAAAATATACTCTTGCGGAATGGGTAATGGCATGGGTAGAAGCACAGAAAAATACCCTTTCTCCACAGACCTATAAAAGTTATAGCTATCTGCTACAAAAACACATTGGTCGCGCTCCTATCGGTCAACTCCTGCTCATGGATTTATCTGCTACTACCTTCCGGAATTACTGGACTATTCTCATTGATACTGGCTTTTCCGCGCGTACGGTAAGATATGTCCACACAATTACCAAGAAAGCCCTTAACCAAGCCGTAGAAGATGAAGCCTTAAGAGTAAATCCCCTGCAGAATGTCACACCACCCAAAGGACCTCGTAAAGCGGCTGAGGCATTAACAAAAGACCAAATAGATGTTTTGCTGGATTCCATTGATAACGAACCCTTTCGGCGCATAGTTGAATTTGCATTGGCTACGGGAATGCGCCGCGGAGAGATCATAGGCCTATCCTGGTCGAACGTAAATCTTGATGCGGGAACGATAACGATTGACCAGTCTGTTATTCGAAAAGATGGTACTGATATTATTTCGACAAATCTAAAAACAAAATCAAGCCGCCGGACAATCACAATTGACAGAAAGACTATTATAATGCTTAAACAGCAGCATGCCTACTGCGAACGTCTAAGATTAAAAGTTGGCGGATCGTTTGATAAGAATCAACTACGTTTAGTATTTCCTGATGAAAAAGGACATATCATTCACCAAAACACTCTATCAAAAATGGCACGCCACGCTTTTGACAAAATAAACCTTCCGCATTTCACCTTTCATAACCTGCGTCATACTCATGCCACTATGTTAGTCAAAGCTGGCATCCACTTTAAAATCATTCAGCACAGATTAGGCCACAGCAGTTTCAATGTGACCATGGACACCTATTCCCATGTAACACCCGAGATGGATAAACAGGCGGTTCAAATCATAGAAAAAATCTTATAATAAAAGTAAATCCGAAAACAAACTATCGTAAAACTATCGTAAAAATAATTCATACGATAGTTTTTTATTTCCTTTTTGACAAAATAAAAAAGCCCGTCTTATTCGACAGGCTCTGACTTCGTGGCGGAGAGAGGGGGATTCGAACCCCCGTGCCGGTATTCGCCGGCAACATGATTTCCAATCATGCACCTTAAACCGCTCGGACACCTCTCCATTTCTTTATGCGGTTTTCAATCCGCTTTTATATCAGCCGCTGACTGACTTATTTATTATATGGATTACACGACTGTATGTCAAGAGAGTTTTCTATTCCTGCATGCATCAAATTCTATAGTAATCAAACACCTCTGCATAATCTCAGCACGGGCTTCTGTCTTCTTCCCGCTTCCAGCCTTTCCCCACACGTCCGCCCTGGACCTCCTGCACATCAAAAACGGAAAGGAAAGCCGCGCTGTCGATGCCTTTTACAACGCCTTTCATCTTTGTCACTTCCAGTCTTGAAATCACCACATAGAGAATGTCTTTGTCATCTTTCAGAAATCCTCCCTGTCCATGAAGGCGGGTGACGGAGTGATGCATATCGTTTACGATGGCCGAGGCGACTTCGTCGTACTTCGTGGTAATAATGAATACGCCTTTTGACGAATCAAGCCCCGTGGAAACGGCATCCATCATGCGGGAACAGATAAAGTAAGCAATAAGGGAATACATGGCGCTGTTCCATGTAAAAACAAAACCGGCGCTTCCCAAAATGAAGAAATTGAAGAATAAAATAATCTCGCCCACGGAAAAAGCGGAACGGCTATCCAGATAAATGGCAACAATTTCTGTCCCGTCGAGGGATCCCCCGTTTTTAATGACAAGTCCTATGCCCAGACCGATGATGATCCCTCCGAAAATGGTAGATAAGAACGGATCTGTCGTTACCGGTTCCATTTGCTCAAAGATATGGCTCCAGAAGGAAAGCACGATGATGGCAAACATGGAAGACACCGCCAGGCGCAGGCCAAGCTGTTTATAACCAAGAATAAAGAACGGGATATTCAGCAATACGATGAGTACGCTGAAGGGAACCCCTGCCAGCTCGGAAAGAAGCAAAGACATACCGGTCACACCGCCGTCAATGATGTTGTTCGGTACAAGAAACAGATTCAGCCCCGCTGAATAAATCATCGCGCCGATAGTCAGACCGGCAGCGCGGCGGATTTGTCTCATCATATTGATTTGGCGCCCAAAAATAACCAAGAGAAACCTCTTTTCAGAAAAAAGCACCGCAGCGGAAAACTGCGGCGAGCATATATGGCGGAAGGGATGGGATTCGAACCCATGAACCTCTCACGAAGTTAACGGTTTTCAAGACCGCCTCCTTCAACCGCTCGGACACCCTTCCATAACGTTTTTATTTTAGCGGAACACACTGCCCTTGTCAATGAAACCGGGCGGCGACCCATTTCCCATAAAGAACTTTCTGCTTTTTGAAACAAATATAACTGCTCCTCTGTATCTTGCCGCCCATCCGTTGTATACTATGTCTTATAGACAATATATTTTAGGAAAAGTGACCGTTATGATATTTCTCCAAATTTTATGGAATGACATTCTGCCGCTTATCGTATTTCTTGCTGCAGGCTGGTTTATGGATTCCAAATTCAAGCTGGATCTGAATACTTACGCCAAGCTGGTAACCCGGGTAGTTCTCCCTGCCTTTATTTTCTACAGCATGTATTTGTACCATCCCGATGCGGCGACAGCAATTCTTCTTCCAGCCGGCATCGCGCTCCTCCTCGCCGACAGCGCGGCAGCCTATCTCATCGCAAAGGCACTTGGATTTATGGGTGATGAGAAAAACACATTCCGTGCTCTTTCTACACTCTCCAATGCGGGGCAGATCGGCATCGCCCTCATCCTCATGATATTTTCCCATCCGCCATATGCATCAGACGGAGCCGCACCATACCTTGATGAGGCCCGCGGCGCAATCGTCCTTCTCCTGATCTTGATGAATATCGCCATCAATACGGTCGGTGCATCACTTCTGGGGGCGAAAGGAAATTCTCTGTCCAGTACTGTAAAATTTATTATTTCCATGCCCGCGGTTTACGCGATTTTCGCGGCAGCAACCGTCCGCATGGGCGGGATCGCTTTGGAACAAACCTTTCTGTGGCCTGTGCTTTCCCATTTCACAGGCGCTTTCATCATTCTCACGACGATTACCGCCGGCGCGCAGCTTCACCGTACGCCTATCGGCAGACCGGATTTATTTACCATCGGCACATCGATAAATAAACTCTTCCTATCTCCGCTGATTGCCTTTGCCATCATTATGTTGGCCGGCGTTTTTACCCCTGTAACGGCACAGGTTTTCTTCATTTATGCCGCTGTCCCCTCTTCTTTTTCGCTTATCCTTTTTGCCGTCGATTACAACTGCTGCCCCCACAGAGTGGCCAAATCCATCCTGTACAGCTCTGCTTTCGGCCTTGTAACGCTCACATGCGCTATCCGGCTGGCACAGTATTTATTTCCTGCAGGAGTTTAATATGGCATTTCTGCAAATCATCACCGACAATATCCTGCCCCTTCTAATCTTTGTAACTATCGGCTACTTCATGGACAGGCGCTTCCGGCTCGACGTCAATTCTCTGACCAAACTGACCTTTTACATCATTCTTCCCTGTTTTATTTTTTACAGCATTTATGTGGCAAAGATTGATTTTTCTCTCTTCCACGTTTTCATTATTTCCCTTGTCCTCATGGCTATGCTCGGCGTCATCGGGACGCTTATTGCCAAAGCAAGAAACTGGGATGCCGGAAAGCGGGAAGCTTTTAAAAACGGCACCATGTTTTCCAATGCGGGAAATATCGGTATCGCCCTGATTGCCCTTGTTTTCTCCAATGCTCCTTATGTCACGGAAAGCGGGACGCCTTATCTGGCGGAAGCTGCAGCCGTAAGCACGCTCGTCCTGGTACAGATGAATATGTTTCTGAATACTCTCGGTCTTTATCAGGCAGGAAAGGGAAGCCTTTCCCCCCATGACGCGCTCCGTGTCGTCCTCCACATGCCTGTTATTTATACGCTCACGGCAGCATTTGCTGTAAAATCCATCGGCATCGACCTGTCAGGCACATTCATATGGCCCATCCTTCAAAACTGTGCAGCCGCTCTTGTGGCTGTCGTCATGATGGCACTCGGTATGCAGATCCACCGCTCGAAAATTTCTTTCAGTGATCCCGATGCCTGGCTTGCCTGCTTTGTCCGGCTCCTTATCGGTCCTTTCTGTGCATGGTTCCTCATCCGGCTCTGGGCTCTCGCGGGCTGTCCTTTTTCACAAGTCGCTTCACAGACGATTCTCATCATGTCTGCCGTGCCGTCTCCTGTCAATTCCGTCCTTTACGCCGTGGAATTCCATAACCATGAAAACTTCGCCACGGAAATCGTCATGATGACGACTTTCCTGTCTTGTATCACCATGACCGGCGTCATCTATATGGCAAGAATATTATTTCCCTTATAATCGCTTTAAAAGATTTCTCCCCATAACAGGAAAAGTCTTTTTTGCTGTTTATTTCTTTTATCGGCTTCGCATAATAAACTTGTCTGAAATATCAATTCCTGCTGCTATATCGATCTTTCCGGGTCAAGGGCAATGTTTTCAGCAGACCTTTCCTCTTTCTGTTTCTGCTTGGAAATCCTGTCTTCGTGGTGATGGGTGTCATTATCAATGCTTTTCGGTTTGAATACCATAAGCATGATAGAGCCGAGGACAATAAGAGTGCCGCCGAGCCAGGATGCCCAGGTAAGTATTTCATCCCAGAAGTACCAGCCGAAAAGAACATGGAAAAGGATTTCACTGTACATAAGGAAAGAAACGATGAGAGAATTCACATGCTGGAAAGCCCAGGTCATAAACATCTGTGCCGAGAGAGCAAAGAGTCCCAGTCCGATAAGCCACACCCATTGAATTCCTTCCGGCATGGTGAAACTGCCTTTCATAAGAGCCGCCCCTACGGCGATACTGAAAATCTGGAAATAGAAAACGATTTCCGTATTTGATTTAAAATCCCGTTCGGCAAGCATAGAAATGACGATGTATGCGGCCGCAGAAAAAAAGCCTCCCCCGATACCGAAAAGAGCATATACATTGAACGAATCAAAATTCCATATCTGCACGACACAAAGGGTGCCGAGCGCGATAACAACAAGTCCCGGGATAGCTTCTTTAGGCAGTTTTTCTTTCAGAAAGATCGGTGAAAGAATGCACATGAAGAAGGCCGCCAACTGTGAAAGGATCTGCGAATCTCCCAAGGTCATCCCCTCGATGGAAAGGAAGTAAAAAAGCAAAGCCGCACTGCCGAAGAACCCTCGAAGAGAAAGCATAAATTTATATTTCCCTGTAAAAAACGGCTCTTTGGTCTGGAGCGTGAGGAGCGGAATGAAAATAAGCCCTACAAGCCCGCGAAAAAAAGTCATTTCTTCGGAAGAAATAGGCGCTAATGCTTTTGCACAGGCGGACATGGCAGTAAAGGAAAGAGAAGCCAGTATAGTAGTAACGACTCCTAAAAAAATATTCCCCCTTGTCCGTTTTCTTGATTTAAAAGCCATCTTGAGCCGGCGGAAAGGATTATGTTTTACTTTATACCGATACATCATTTTCTCCAAGTTTAATTTATCCTTTACGATATATCATACTTTTATTCTTCTTTCTTCTTCAATAGTTAAAGTTTCGCAAAAGTAAGTTAATGAACATTCTAATGAAATTGTACACAATAAAAAAGGACAGCTGATGTGCGTGTCCTCAAATGTTTATCTTTCTATTTCCATTCCGCCAAAAGTCTTTCAAAAAGCATTTTCTCTGCCATACAGTCGTCCATGGCACGATGGAAAGTACTGCAGGGCAGTTCATAATATTCTGCAAGGGCTTTAACGGAATATTTCCTGTGTTCTCCTTCCCTTTCCGGAAGAAGGAGTTTCGCAAGACTGTGGGTATCGATATAATCATTGGTAACAAGAGGTTTACCAACAGCTTTCAGATTTCTGTCAATGACAATCAGGTCGGAATCAAGTCCGTGCCCCACAAGCGGGAATCCTTCAATAAACGTCATAAATATCGGCAGCACATCGCCGATAGGCGGCTGTTCTTCAAGCATATCAGAGGTAATACCGGTAAGTCTTTCTACGCGTTTTTCTATAGGTCCCTTCGCTTTGACGAGAGTATGGAAAGTATCCCGGATTTCTCCACTCACGACACGGAGTGCAGCGATTTCGGTAATGTCGGAATACATTCCTGTTGTTTCTATATCCATGACGGTATATGTGCCGCAGGCGGCAGCAAGGATCCTCTCCCGCGCTTTCACTTCGTGGCTCCGTATATCTTTAAAGAGAGTGTTGTTGCTTCTTTTCATGTCTGTCCCTTTCTCTGCTGTATTGTACCGTATAGAATAAAAAATCGGCAGGCTCTTCCTATTTTTCCGGTTCGGTTTGCATCCTTCATTCTCTTTTTCATTTCGGCTGTCCTCTCTTTTATCTCCCCATTAAAAAACGCCCCTTCCGGAGCGTTTCTTCTGATTTCAGTCAACGAGCTCAATAATTGCCTGCGGTGCATTGTCACCGAGACGAGCTTCAAGTTTCAGTACGCGGGTGTAGCCGCCGTTGCGTTCTGTATATTTCTTTGCGGTTTCATCAAACAATTTTTTTGTCACCGCTCTATCCATGATGAATGCTTCAGCCTGGCGGCGGGCATGAAGATCGCCTCTCTTCGCAAGAGAGATCATTTTGTCTGCTACGTGGCGAAGTTCTTTCGCTTTGCTTTCAGTAGTGGTAATGCGACCATACTGGAACAGAGCCGTTACGAGGCTGCGGAGCAGTGCTTTACGCGCGCCGCTGACTCTTCTCAGTCTACTACGTGCCATTGTTTCCTCCTAAATTACCTATCTTTTTGGATTTTAATCTTTCAAATGAAGTCCGAGACCTCTGAACTGTGCCAGTTTCTCAATAATTTCATCAATTGATTTTTTACCAAGATTACGTACACGTCCAAGTTCTTCTTCTGTCTTTTCGGCAAGCTGGTCAAGGGTATTGATTTCAGCCCGTTTCAGGCAGTTAAATGCACGAACGGAAAGTTCAAGTTCTTCGATCGGAATGCCGGAGAGATCGATTTTCTCTTCTTCCGCCTGCTGATCGGAGGACTGCCGTGCCATATCGCTGCCATCTCTTGCTTCCGGTATCGGACCGGTTGCCAGAGGACGGAATAGTTCAAAGCAGTTCATCAGAATAGTGGCAGCAGTGGCCACTGCATCACTTGCTTTGATGGAACCGTCAGTTTCCAGTTCCAGTGTCAGCTTATCATAGTCCATTTCGTTGCCTACACGGGTATCGCTGACATTATAGTTGCATTTAACCACAGGAGAATAAATAGAGTCAATCGGAATGGATCCGATGGGATCGTCTTCTCTTCTATTTTTTGTAAAAGGAACGTAGCCGTGCCCGCGGTCAATGGTCAGTTCCATTCCGAGATGCGCTTCCGTATCCAGTGTGCAGAGTGCCAAATCTCCATTCAGAACATCAATTTCCGACGGAAGTTGAAGGTCACCTGCAAGAAGAACTCCTTCTTTAGTCACATCTACGCGGACTTTGATTGGGAATTCCGCTTCTTCATAAGCGATGAAACGGATTTTTTTCAAATTCAGGATCATGTCTGTTACGTCTTCCCGTACACCGGGTACAGTGGAAAATTCATGTTCCACTCCATCAATATTGATAGACGTAATCGCCACACCGTCTAAAGATGAAAGCAACACGCGACGAAGACTGTTGCCAAGTGTGATACCGTATCCGCGTTCAAGCGGTCCGCATTCGAACTTGCCGTAACGCCCGTCAGCACTCATTTCCACAGTCTTAATTGTGAAGCTTGTATTTTCGTTCATCCAAAGTCCTCCTTCTGCGCCATTGGCGCCAAAATATTACGCAGGAATAAAAGGAATTAAGATTTATTTCTGAAAGAAACTCTTTCCTTTATTATACTCTTCTGCGTTTTGGAGGACGGCAGCCGTTGTGAGGAATCGGGGTAACGTCCTTAATGCTGCTGACTTCTATGCCTGCTGCCTGCAATGCGCGGATAGCCGCTTCACGGCCTGCGCCCGGTCCTTTGACAAATACATCAGCGGAACGCATTCCCTGATCGATGGCTGCTCTCGCTGCCTGTTCTGCTGCCATCTGCGCCGCGAACGGCGTGCTCTTACGGGAACCTTTGAATCCCAGTCCGCCGGCAGATGCCCAGGCAATGGTATTACCGTTAGAATCAGTAATCGTTACAATCGTATTGTTGAATGTGGAACGAATATGCGCTGCACCGGATTCTACATGTTTTCTTTCTTTTCTTTTTGCTTTACTTTTTACCGTAGCCATTTTATCCCTCCTTCAACATTATTTCTTGGTCGCAGTCTTCTTGCCTGCGATCGTTTTTCTCGGTCCTTTGCGGGTACGGGCGTTTGTTTTTGTACGCTGTCCGCGGGTGGGCAGTCCGTCACGATGACGGCGGCCTCTGTAAGAACCGATTTCCACTAAACGCTTAATGTTGAGGGATTCTTCCCTGCGCAGGTCGCCTTCCACTTTATAATCTGCAAGTGCATTGCGGATATTGGCGACATCGTCTTCCGTCAAATCTCTGACGCGGACGTCCGGACTAATTCCGGTTTTATTCAAAATTTCTCTGGAAAGAGTGAGGCCTATCCCAAAAATGTAAGTTAAGCCGATCTCAACGCGCTTATCTCTTGGTAAGTCTACACCAGCTATACGTGCCATCTACTCTTGTACCTCCTTTTAATTAACCTTGTCTCTGTTTATGCTTTGGATTTTCACAAATGACCATTACACGGCCTTTGCGTTTGATGATTTTGCATTTGTCACACATCTTCTTGACGGACGGTCTGACCTTCATCTTGGTTCCTCCTTGCTTACTTGTAACGATAGGTAATTCTGCCGTGCTCTAAATCGTAGGGCGTAAGTTCTATGGTTACTTTATCCCCGGGCAGGATACGGATGAAATTCATACGCATTTTGCCGGAAATCGTCGCCAGTACGATATGTCCGCCATTTTCAAGTTTTACACGAAACATGGCGTTGGGAAGCTTTTCAATAACTTTTCCTTCCACTTCGATAACGTCTGCCTTGCTCATTCGAGCCTCCTTTGGCTTTTCATAGACTCACCGGTCTTCTGCTGCATTAATCACGCAGTGTCAAAATTTTCGGGCCGTTTCCGGTTATGGCGATGGTATGCTCACAGTGTGCAGCAGGCAAACCGTCTGCCGTCACCACACCCCAGCCATCGCGAAGCGTTATTATATCCGCTCTGCCCATAGTAACCATCGGCTCGATACAGATAACCATTCCTTCTTCCAGCCGTGGTCCATGTCCCGGCGTTCCGTAGTTCGGAATTTCCGGGTCTTCATGCATTTCAATGCCGATGCCATGACCTACATAATCCCGGAGTACATCATAGCCATAAGGTCTTACGTAACTTTCAACCGCATGACCAATATCACCGACCGTATTTCCCGGTACAGCCTGTTTAATTCCGGCAAAAAGCGCTTCTTCTGTCACTTTTAAAAGCTGCGCATTCTTTTTATTCGTATGCCCGACAGGAATAGTAATACAGGAATCACCCATATAACCATTTAATTCTACCACAAGATCCAGGGAAATAATATCCCCTTTCTTCAAAATCTTTCGGGCAGAAGGGATCCCATGGACAACTGTATCGTTGACAGAGGCGCAGATACTTCCTGGAAACCCCTCATAGCCTTTGCAGCTCGGGATGCCGCCTCTGCTGCGGATAAATTTCTCCGCCATTTCATCCAGTTCCAAGGTGCTGATTCCCGGACGAACTGCCTTTTCAAGCATAGAGAGTGTATCTGCAGTCAGTTTTCCCGCTGCGGCAATTTTCTCTATTTCTTCCGATGTATAAATCGTAATCATTTTGAAGCCTTTTTCAATGCGTCCCGGATGTCAGAATACACCTTTTCCATGGATTGATCGCCGTCAATTTCGCAAAATCTTCCACTGGCTTCGTAGTAGTCAATAAGAGGTCTTGTGGATTTCTCATAAACGGCAAGGCGCTGCTCCACTGTCGCTTCATTATCATCAGCACGCTGATAAAGTTCCCCGCCGCAGTTATCACAGACATTTTCTTTCTTTGGCGGACGGAATTCCTTATGGAAAGAAGCACCGCATTTTTTGCAGACAAGCCTGCCGCCAATTCTCTTCACGAGACCTTTCGAATCAGCTTTAATTCCGATAACGGCTGTAAGTCTGATTCCAAGTTCATGGAGTATAGTATCAAGAGCCGCCGCCTGTGCAGTGGTTCTTGGGAATCCGTCAAGAATCCAGCCTTTTTTGCAGTCATCCTGCGCAAGCCGTTCCTTAACAATGCCGATAGTCACGCTGTCAGGTACGAGCGCTCCTTTATCCATATAACTTTTGGCTTCTTTTCCGAGGGCGGTCCCGGATTTTACTGCCGCGCGGAACATATCACCGGTAGCAATCTGGGGGATACCGTAATCACGAATGAGTTTTTCCGCCTGCGTGCCTTTTCCTGCACCGGGAGGTCCCATTAACAAAATATACATAACCCTGCTCCTTACTTAATGAAGCCCTGATAGTTTCTTGTTACCATCAGCGACTGCGCTTGTCTCATCGTATCAAGGGCAACACCGACAACGATCAGTAAAGATGTGCCGCCGAAGTATACGCCCTGGATACCGGTAATATTTCCGATAAAGTTCGGAAGAATCGCAATGAATGCCAGGAAAAGAGCACCTGCCAGTGTAATGCGACTCATAACCTTGTCGATATATATCATTGTCGGTTCGCCGGGACGGATACCGGGAATAAACCCGCCGTATTTCTTCATATTATCTGCCAGTTCTTTGATGTTCAGGGAAATCGCCGTATAAAAATAGGTGAAAATGAAGATCAAGATACCGTAGCAGATCGTATTAGGCCAAGATCCCCAGGCAAAAAAGTTGCCTACAGACTGCACCCAACCAATATGAACGAACTGCGCCAGTGTAACCGGAAGCATAATAATGGAAGAAGCGAAAATGATCGGGATAACACCTGCCTGATTGACTTTCAAAGGCAGGAATGTGGAATGTCCGCCGTACATTTTACGGCCAACAACACGTTTTGCGTATTGGATGGACACTCTTCGCTGTCCCTCATTGACCTCGATGACCATAAGGATCATGCCAAGGGCAATGATAACAAAGAGAAGAAGCTGGAACGGACTGATCGTCCCAATCTTCAGGTATTCAATGACTGTGGAAATGGCTTCCGGAAAACGCGCCACAATACCACAGAAGATAATAAGAGAAATGCCATTACCGATGCCGTGTTCGGTGATCTGCTCGCCGATCCACATCAGAAGGCATGTGCCTGCTGTCAGAACTACGATAATAAATCCGAAATAAAGCCAGCTGTTATCCACCAGTGCATGATTGATACGCAGTGCGTAAGTCATGCCGAAAGCCTGCACGACAGCAAGGAAGATCGTGAAGTATCTTGTGACTTTCTGGATCTTCTTATACCCTTCCTGCCCGTCTTTCCGCCATTCTTCCAATGTGGGAATAACGGAAGTCAGAAGCTGCATAATAATGGAAGAGTTGATGTACGGGGTAATACTCATGGCAAAAAGTGAAAATTTGCTCAGAGCACCGCCGGAGAACAGATCCAGAAACCCAAAGAGATTTCCTGATGAAAAGAGGCTTTCTAAAATAGATGTATCTACTCCGGGAACCGGAATATGTACGCCAAGACGGAACACGAAGAACATCACCATCGTAAAGAGAATGCGATCCTTCAATTCCTTATTGGCGGCAAAGTTTGCGAAGGCAGATCCCATATCAGATCACCTCTACTTTTCCACCTGCTGCTTCAATTTTCTGTTGTGCGGACTTGGTGAATCCCTGCGCTCTTACATCAAGAGCCTTAGTCAGTTCTCCATTGCCCAAAATACGGACGCCATCGAGAACATTTTTAAGAATACCTGCTTCTACAAGAGCTGCCGGATCTACAACAGCTTTATCTTCAAAGCGGTTCAGCTGTTCTACGTTAACAACAGCATATTTATCAGCAAAAATATTCTTGAAGCCGCGTTTTGGGAGTCGGCGATACAGGGGCATCTGGCCGCCTTCAAATCCTGGACGGACGCCGCCGCCGGTTCTTGCATTCTGGCCTTTGGCTCCGCGGGTAGACTGTTTGCCCATGCCGGAACCTATGCCACGACCTACACGACGACGTGCTCTTTTGGAACCTTCAGCCGGTTTCAGTTCATGCAGTTTCATTCGTGCACCTCCTTTTATTCAGCTTCTTTACATTCAACCAGATGACGAACGGCATGTACCATGCCTTGAATCTGGGGGGTGAGTTCCTTCACTACAGAGGAATTGGTCTTCTTCAGACCGAGAGCTTTCACTGTAGCGATGTGCTCGGGTTTGGAGCCGATCACACTTTTCTTGAGTGTAATGATAACCTTCATGATCGTTCTCCTATCAGTTATAAATTTCATCAACCGTTTTGCCGCGGAGTGCCGCTACGGTCTGAACGTTTTCCAATTTTGCCATTCCGTCCAAGGTAGCCTTTACCATATTGATCGGATTGGAAGAACCAAGGGATTTGGTGAGAACATTGCGAACGCCTGCCAGCGCAAGCACTGCACGAACCGGACCGCCCGCCTTGATACCTGTACCTTCAGCAGCCGGTCTCATAATAACTTTGCCTGCTCCGTAAATCCCAAGGGATTCATGGGGAATGGTGCCATTCTTCAAAGCAACGTTAATCATGTTTTTCTTAGCATCTTCAACGCCCTTGCGAATCGCTTCCGGAACTTCGGCAGCTTTGCCGAGGCCTGCGCCTACTCTGCCTTTTCCATCACCGACAACTACAACTGCAGCAAAGGAAAAACGACGGCCGCCTTTTACGACTTTAGCAACGCGGTTAATAAAAACGACGTTTTCCTGTAAGTCGGATTCCTGTTTTTCAAATCTTGGCATGTGCTTTCTCCTTTACCTTAAAATTTCAAGCCGGCTTCGCGGGCACCTTCAGCCAGAGCTTTTACTCTGCCATGATATATATTGCCTCCACGATCGAACACTACGGTATCAATACCCTTTGCAAGAGCTCTTTTTGCTACCAGTTCACCGACTGCCCTGGCAGCTTCTATATTGCCACCGTAAGGAAAATCAGCCTTAAATTCTTTATCGAGGCTGTTTGCCGCAACGAGAGTAGTACCGGTCGTATCATCAATCACCTGTGCATAAATGTTCGCCAAAGAACGGAAAACACTCAGACGCGGACGATCAGCAGTACCGGTAATCTTCTGGCGAAGACGCAGGTGGCGGCGAATAACAGCTGTTCTGCTTGCATTTTTACGCATATCTTTCTACCTCCTGTTTTACTTCGTTGCGCCGGTCTTACCAGCCTTACGACGAACGTGTTCGCCGGAATAACGGATCCCTTTGCCTTTATAAGGTTCAGGTCTGCGCCAGTTACGGATTTCGGAAGCAACCTGCCCTACCATTTCCTTATCAGCGCCAGATACGACAATGATAACGGAAGACGGTGTGGAAAGAGTAATCCCTTCCGGAGGGGTAATGATAACCGGATGGGAAAACCCGAGGGACAGCTTCAGATTCCGCCCCTGCATCTGCGCATTGTATCCAACACCCTGGATCTCCAATTTCTTTTCAAATCCCTGTGTCACGCCGACCACCATATTATTCACAAGCGTGCGGCATAGACCGTGCAGGGAACGGCTTTCTTTTTCATCGTTCGGACGAATAACGTTAACCTGTCCATCTTCCACCTTAACGTCGATCGCCGGATTTAATTTACGGCTTAATGTGCCTTTCGGACCTTTTACGGTGACAGTATGTCCATCAATCTTGACTTCCACACCTGCCGGAACCGCAATTGGTTTTTTGCCAATTCTTGACATGTTATACCTCCAACGGATTACCAGACATATGCAAGGACTTCGCCGCCAAGACCCTCTTTACGAGCAGCCTTGTCCGTCTTGATGCCCTTGGATGTGGAAATAATTGCAATACCAAGCCCGCCGAGAACTTTTGGCAGTTCTTCATGCCCTGCATATACACGCAGGCCCGGCTTGGAAATTCTCTTCAGACCTTTGATGACCTTTTCACGGTTTGCACCGTACTTCAGTACAACACGCAATACCTGATGGCCTTCTACTTCGATCTGTTCAACATTCTTAATAAAGCCTTCATTCTTCAAAATTTCAAGCACAGCGGCCTTAATTTTAGAAGCAGGCATATCTACTTTTTCATGATATGCATCGTTCGCATTACGGATACGGGTAAGCATATCCGCAATCGGATCGGTTGTTACCATTATTTAATCCTCCTCCCGAAATCTCGATTACCAGCTGGCTTTTCTCACGCCCGGGACTTCTCCGCGGTATGCCAGATCTCGGAACTGATTACGGCAGATTCCGAATTTACGCATAAAGCCGTGGGGACGGCCGGTCAGTTTGCAACGGTTATGCAGACGTGTCGGGGACGCGTTGCGCGGAAGCTTGCTGAGTGCTTCATAGTCTCCGGCTTCTTTTAACGCCTGACGTTTAGCTGCAAATTTCTGAGCGCAAAGTTCTCTCTTTTTTTCGCGTTCCAACATAGACTTTTTCGCCATATTGTCCTCCTGCTTACTTCTTAAACGGCATTCCGAACTGTTTCAGCATTTCACGTGCTTCTTCATCGGTTTTAGCCGTTGTGACTATGATAATATCCATCCCGCGGATTCTGTCGATTTTTTCATAATCAACTTCGGGGAAAATCAGCTGTTCTTTAACACCGAAAGCATAATTGCCGCGGCCGTCAAAGCTCTGTGCGCTGATACCACGAAAATCACGGACACGGGGAAGCGCAATATTGATCAGGCGGTCAAGAAATTCATACATCCTTTCGCCGCGAAGTGTTACTTTGCAGCCAAGAGGCATGCCTTCACGAATCTTCCATGCCGCCAGAGATCTGTGCGCTTTACAAATCAAAGGCTTCTGTCCTGTGATAGCCGCAAGATCAGACGCAGCAGCATCAACTGCCTTTGAATTCTCCGTAGCTTCTCCGACGCCAATGTTAATGACGATCTTTTCCAGCTTCGGAATTTCCATCTCATTCGTGTAGCCGAATTTTTCACGAAGGGATTTTCTGATTTCTCCCTTGTACAAATCATTTAATCTGGACACTTGTTATCCTCCCTTCCCGCTTACTTTGCATTGTCTAAAACAGCGCCGCTCTTTACAGCCGCTCTGACGTAGGTACCATCTTTTTGCTGTACTTTTTTAATGCGGGTTGGTTTCTTTGTTTCCGGATCCAGTATCATGACTTTGGATACGTTGATCGGGGCCTCTTTTTCGATAATTCCGCCCTTAGGATTTGCCTGTGTCGGCTTGGTATGTCTCTTAACAACATTGACACCCTCAACGACAACACGGCCTTTCTTTGGCAGAGCCGCTGTAATCTTGCCCTGCTTGCCTTTATCTTTACCGGAAATGACAACTACTGTGTCACCGGTCTTTACGTGCAGTTTCTGACTCATGTTTGCCTCCTATCAGAGCACTTCCGGAGCCAGGGAAATGATCTTCATGAAATCTCTTTCACGGAGCTCTCTTGCTACCGGTCCAAAAATACGTGTTCCTACCGGGCTCTTGTCATCTTTAATAATGACAGCTGCATTTTCATCGAAGCGGATATGGGAACCGTCCGCACGGCTCACGCCGCTTACCGAACGAACCACAACAGCCTTAACTACCTGGCCCTTCTTTACAACGCCACCGGGTGATGCATCTTTGACTGTAGCAACTACGACATCGCCGATATTTCCATTTCTGCGGAAAGAACCGCCCAGAACTTTGATAACCAGGATGTTCTTAGCACCGGTATTATCTGCAACGTTGAGTCTGCTTTCCTGCTGAATCATCGTGCCAATCCTCCTATAAAACTATATTATTAATCCTGACGGGCAACGATTTTCTCAACTCTCCAACGCTTGTCACGGGACAGCGGGCGGGTTTCGACAATGCGGACGGTGTCACCGACGCGGCATTCGTTGTTTTCGTCATGCGCTTTGAACTTGGTTGTAGATTTAAGAGCTTTTTTGTAAAGCTTATGGGGAACCTTGCGTTCGACAGCAACTACGACAGTTTTATCCATCTTGTCGCTTACGACAATTCCCTGGCGCACTTTGCGCAGATTTCTTTCTTCTGCCATGAGATCCTCCTTATGGAATAACTGTTATGCCTTTTTGGCAGCCTTCAATTCGTCTTCACGCTGAACGGTCTTGATTCTTGCAATATCCTTCTTTACCTCATGGATACGCATCGGGTTTTCAAGCTGACCGGTAGCGAGTTGAAAACGAAGGTTGAACAGTTCTTCCTTTAAGCCGGCAACCTTTTCATTTCTTTCGGCAGTGCTCAGGTTACGAATTTCATTGACCTTCATTTTATTCACCTGCCACTTCTTGACCTTTAACTACAAATTTTGTTTTAATCGGCAGCTTGTTGCTTGCAAGACGCATAGCCTCTTTTGCTGCTTCCGCCGGGATACCGCCCATTTCAAACATAACACGGCCCGGTTTTACTACGGCTACCCAGTATTCCACAGAACCTTTACCGGATCCCTGGCGGGTACCGATCGGTTTGGATGTTACCGGTTTGTCCGGGAAAATCTTAATCCATACTTTGCCGCCACGTTTGGTATAACGTGTCATGGCAATACGTGCAGCCTCAATCTGGCGGCTGGTAATCCAAGACGGTTCCATTGCTACCAGACCGAATTCGCCGTAAGTTACAGTGTTTCCACGATGTGCTCTGCCTTTCATGCGGCCGCGGAACTGCTTACGGTACTTTGTACGCTTCGGAATTAACATCAGGAATCACTCCTTTCAGTACGTTCTTCATTTCTCGGTCTGCGTTCACGGCGATCGCCTCTGCGGCCGCCCCTTCTATTGCCGTTTTCATGGCGGTTTCCGCGATCCTTGCTTGTGCGGATATTTTCATTTTCATCGACAGTCTGTCCCGGGGCAAGCTCGCCCTTATAAATCCAGACTTTAATACCGATAGCACCATAAGTGGTGTGTGCCGTAGCTACCGCATAGTCGATATTCGCACGCAGTGTCTGCAGCGGAATAGAACCTTCACGGTAACTTTCACTGCGGGCGATTTCAGCACCGCCGAGACGACCGGATACCGTAACTTTAATTCCCTTAGCCCCCATACGCATGGTTCTGCCGACAGCCTGCTTAACAGCACGGCGGAAACCGATACGTCTTTCCAGCTGGGAAGCGATATCTTCACCAACGAGGATAGCGCTCATATCTTTGGATTTAATTTCAAGGATATCAATATCGACTTCTTTGTCGGTAACAGCGGCAAGCGCCTTTTTGATATCCTCAATACCTGTGCCGCCGCGGCCAATGACCATGCCCGGCTTAGCTGTGTAAATGGCAATTTTTATTCTTGTTCCGACACGCTTAATGCCAATCTTGGAAATGCCTGCCACAAACAGGTGCTTCTTTAAAAACTGGCGGATTTTCGCGTCTTCCACAAGCAGTGCAGCATAATCTTTTTCTGCAAACCATTTGGAATCCCAGTCATTGATCACGCCTACACGCATTCCATGCGGATTAACTTTCTGACCCAAAACGTTTCCCTCCTTCGATTATTCTCTTTCAGAAACCTTTACCGTCAGTGTGCTGGTACGTTTCATAATCCCGAAAGCCTGTCCACGAGAACGTGGGTGCACGCGCTTCATGATCGGACCTGCATCTACAAAAATCGTAGAAATGTAAAGACTGTCAATATTCATATTGTTGTTGTTTTCTGCATTTGCCATAGCACTTCTCAGCGCCTTTTCGACGACAGAAGATGCCGCTTTCGGCGTGTTGCGCAGAATAGAAAGTGCTTCACCGGCACTCTTGCCGCGAATGAGGTCAGCCACGATGCGAACCTTACGGGGAGAGATGCGGATGTTTCTTGCAATAGCCTGTACTTCCATCTTAATCCTCCCTGTTATTTATCGCTCTTATTATGACCCTTAAATGTACGGGTCGGAGCAAATTCGCCAAGTTTATGGCCAACCATGTCTTCTGTGATATACACCGGCACGTGTTTCCTTCCATCGTGAATCGCAATTGTATGACCTACGAAACTCGGCAGGATGGTAGAAGCACGAGACCAGGTTTTAATAATTTTCTTTTCTTCCGATGCGTTCATGGCATCAATCTTTTTCAAAAGAGAGAATGCGACAAACGGACCTTTTTTTACGGATCTGGACACTTTTACTCCTCCTTATCTTACTTGCGTCTCTTAACAATCAGTTTAGTGGACGCTTTCTTGTTGTCGCGGGTCTTTACGCCGTATGCAGGCTTACCCCACGGTGTAACAGGACGCTTACGTCCGACAGGAGATTTGCCTTCGCCACCGCCATGGGGATGATCGTTCGGGTTCATGACTACGCCGCGGTTAGCGGGACGAACACCAAGCCAGCGGTTTCTTCCTGCTTTGCCCAAGGTAATGTTTTCATGATCCTCATTACCAACGACCCCGATAGTGGCACGGCAGCGAATGTGTACTTTGCGAAGCTCGCCGCTGGGGAGACGAAGAAGAGCATGGTCACCTTCTTTTGCCATCAGCTGGGCGCTTGCGCCTGCAGAACGAACCATCTGTCCGCCCTTGCCGATTTTCAGTTCCACATTATGTACCACAGTACCAAGCGGAATATTGATCAGCGGCAGGCAATTGCCGATTTTAATATCGGATTCCGGACCGCTGGTAACGATGTCGCCTACCTTCAATCCCTTTGGCGCAAGGATATAGCGCTTTTCACCGTCTGCATAGTGCAGGAGCGCGATACGGCAAGTACGGTTCGGATCATATTCAATTGTTGCCACCGTAGCCGGAACATTGTCTTTCATTCTCTTGAAATCAATAATTCTGTACTGACGTTTATGACCACCGCCCTGATGGCGGACTGTCATCTTGCCGGAGCCATTGCGACCACCATGGTTATGAACAGGAGCCAGAAGAGATTTTTCCGGTTTATCTGTTGTAATTTCCTCAAAGGTAGATACGGTCATCTGGCGGCGTCCGGGGGTGTACGGTTTAAATGATTTATAAGCCATTTATATTACTCCTCCCTTAACCTTCAAAGAGTTCAATCGCTTCACCCGGCTTGAGTGTAACGACTGCCTTCTTCCAATCGCTGCGGCGCCCCTGTGTGCGGCCCATACGTTTTAACTTGCCTTCATAACGCATGGTATTCACAGCCTGTACCTTTACCTTGAAAATCTGTTCCACCGCCTGGCGGATTTGGATCTTTGTAGCAGCAAGCGGTACGCGGAATGTATATTTGCCCTGTTCCATCAGAGCGGTAGATTTTTCCGTCACAATCGGGCGGATGAGGATGTCACGAGCTTCCATTATGCGAGTACCTCCTCAATCTTCTTTACTGCGTCCTGTGTCAGGAACAATTTAGTGTAATGAACGATATCATAAATATTGAGACCGCTCGGAGCGTATGCTTTTACGCCAGGAATGTTGCGGGCGCTCAGTACGGTGTTTTCAGAAGCAGTGCCTCCGTCAACAATCAGCGCTTTACCATCAACATTAAACGCGGCCAGGAATTTTACGACTTCCTTTGTCTTCGGCGCATCAAAGTTAATCGCATCGACAACAATCAATTCGTTGGCACGGAGCTTTTCACTCAGCGCGGATTTAACGGCCAGCTGACGTGCTTTTCTTGTCATGTCTTTCGCATGGCTTCTCGGTGTCGGTCCAAAGACGGTGCCGCCGCCTACCCACAATGGGGAGCGGATAGATCCGACTCTGGCACGGCCTGTGCCTTTCTGCTTCCAGGGTTTCCTACCGCCGCCGCGGACAAGGCCTCTGGTCTTTGTGGCATGGGTGCCGAGGCGTTCGTTTGCCATCTGACGCACCACTGCCTGGTGAATAACAGCTTCGTTGTATTCTACACCGAATACGCTGTCATCCAGCTCTATCTCACCGGCTGCCGCGCCGGCAGTGTTATACAGTGTTACTTTCGGCATTGAGATGTTCCTCCTTACAATAAGAACAATTTTCTGTTGTTCCAGACAATATTATTTGGAAGACTTAACTGCAGTCTTCACCATGACGAGACTTCCCTTGGCGCCGGGAATCCCGCCTTTAACCAGCAGAATGCTGCGGTCCGTGTCAACTCTCACCACTTCCAGGTTCTGAACTGTCACGCGATCGCCACCCAGCTGTCCAGGCATTTTTTTGCCTTTGAACACCTTTCCGCCGCCGCCGGACATACGCGCACCCAGAGATGCGGTCTGGCGATGATTTTTGGAGCCGTGGCTTTCAGGTCCACGCTGGTGATTCCAACGCTTAATCGTACCAGCGAAGCCTTTACCTCTGCTGATGCCGATTACGTCCACGAATTCGCCAGCAGCGAAGATATCAGCAGCCAGAGTTTGGCCCACCGTGTATTCCGGCTTTTCATCCAGTCTGTATTCACGGAGATATTTAACCGGATCAATACCGGCTTTTTCAAACTGCCCCTTAACCGGTCTGGTTAAATGTTTTTCCTTGACAGCGCCGTATCCGATTTGTACAGCATTGTAACCGTCGGTCTCAACAGTCTTTACACCTGCGACAACATTCGGGAGAACTTCTACAACAGTAACCGGAACGAGGTCGCCGTTTTCAGCAAATACCTGAGACATTCCTAATTTTGTTCCCAAAATAGCTTTAGACATCTTTGCACCTCCTTACACTTTGATTTCAATGCTGACGCCGGCCGGAAGTTCCAGTCTCATCAGCGCGTCTGCCGTCTTTTTAGACGGATCAAGGATATCAATCAGCCTCTTGTGGATACGCATTTCAAACTGTTCACGGCTGTCCTTGTTGACATGCGGAGAACGGAGAATGGTATACACATTCTTCTCGGTAGGGAGCGGAATCGGCCCTGAGACTGTGGATCCTGTTCTTTTGGCAGTTTCCACGATTTTCGCCGCACTCTGATCAATCGCTTTGTGATCATAGCCTTTCAGGCGAATTCTGATTTTTTCCTGTTTCGACATACTACTTAACCTCCTCGTTCATTTCATGAATGAACTGCTCCGTGGAAATTCCCCTGCATGGCAGGCCACCTTCCACTTCATAGTTTCTTGAACGGAGTTCAGGCGTTTTTCCGTAAACATCCTGAAACGTTCAGCCTTTAAATAATACTATTATTTTCTCATTGCCGCAACCATTTTATAAAAAATTTATTTTTATCCCTGAGCTTTCAATTCATCCGATAAGCACTGGTTTTTATCACATCTATTTCCATGAATGTATCAAAAACACGCCTCCGTGTGTGTACTACCCTGCTCTAAAATTCCATAATTTTTTATAAACTAAGATACATTCACTTTATATTTTGCTTTTTGACAAGATCAAACACTTTTTATTTCTTTCTTTATCCTTTTATATACTTCTATTTAATATATAAAGAGATTTTTTCCTGAGAACCACTCCTCTTTTGAATACGTTCATACATAAAAGAACGCAAAAAGACCGCAAGGTATTCCCTCACGGCCTCATTTCATAAATCCGGTTTTACAGATCCAAGTTGCTTACATTCTTTGCATTGTCTTCAATAAACTTACGACGAGGCTCCACTTTGTCTCCCATAAGAATGGTAAAGAGACGGTCTGCTTCCACAGCATCAGTCAGTTCCACTTTCAGCATGACACGCTGCTCCGGGTTCATGGTGGTATCCCAAAGCTGTTCAGGGTTCATCTCCCCAAGACCTTTGTATCTCTGAATCGCACAACCGTCACGGCCGATTTCATTCAACAATTTATCCTGTTCCACATCATCATAAGTATAGTACTTCTGGCGTCCTTTACGCACCTGATAGAGCGGCGGCTGGGCTATATATACATGGCCTTCGGTAATAAGGGGTTTCATGTACCGATAGAAGAAAGTCAGAAGCAGTGTACGGATATGGGCGCCGTCCACATCAGCATCGGTCATGATGATGATTTTATAGTAACGAAGTTTTTTAATATCGAAATCTTCCGCCACCCCTGTGCCGAAAGCGGTAATCATAGTACGGATGGCATCGGAATTCAGCACCTTATCCAGTCTTGCTTTTTCCACATTCAAAATTTTGCCGCGGAGTGGAAGAATCGCCTGATAACGCCGATCACGGCCCGATTTGGCAGAACCGCCCGCGGAATCACCTTCGACGATATAGATTTCCGTGAACTTTGGATCTTTCTCCGAGCAATCGGCCAATTTGCCGGGAAGGCTGGAAACTTCGAGCGCATTCTTACGGCGTGTCAGTTCTCTTGCCCGGCGTGCCGCTTCTCTCGCGCGATTGGCCGTAATGGATTTGGAAATAATTTCTTTGGCTTCCGCCGGATGTTCTTCCAGATAGGTACGGAGTCCGTCGGAAACAATAGTATCCACAATCCCCTTGACGTCCTGATTGCCTAACTTCGTCTTTGTCTGCCCCTCAAACTGGGGATTCGGAACCTTGACGGAAATGACACAGGTCAGCCCTTCACGGACATCATCACCGGACAGGTTTTCTTCATTGGGTTTCAGCAAGTTATTGGAACGGGCATAATCGTTAATGGTGCGTGTCAGCGCATTGCGGAAACCGGTGAGATGCATGCCGCCTTCCACCGTATTGATATTATTGACAAAGGTGTACATGGATTCACTGTATCCCGCCTGGTACTGCATGGCGATATCCACAATGACACGGTCTTTTTCTCCCTCGAAAGAAATGACGCCGGGATCCACCAGATCTTTTCCTTCATTCAGGAACTTAATGAATTCCACAATACCGCCGGCATAACAGAATACATCCTGATGAGTCGCACCGTCACGGACATCGGTCAGTGTGATGGTGAGGCCTTTATTCAGAAATGCCAGCTCACGCATACGGACTTTCAGTGTATCATAATCGAAATCGGTGCCTTCTTTAAATATTTCTCCGTCCGGCTTGAAGGTTACCTGCGTCCCTGTTTCCGTTGTCTCCCCAAAAGTCTTCATGTGCTGGGTTACAACACCGCGGGCAAGTTTCATCTCATGGAAATGCCCTTCTCTCTTTACAGTGACCGTCGTCCATTCAGACAGCGCCGTAACGACGGAAATACCTACACCATGCAGGCCGCCGGAAATCGGATACCCGTCGCCGCCGAATTTACCGCCCGCATGGAGAACGGTGAGAACGACTTCCATCGCCGGTTTCCCCGTTTCATGGAGCCCTGTCGGTATGCCGCGGCCGTTATCGGTAATCGTACAGCTCCCGTCATCATTCAAAGTGACCTCGATATGGGTGCAGAAACCGGCAAGGGCTTCATCAATACTGTTATCTACGACTTCATACACCAGATGATGCAGACCGCGGGCAGAAGTGGAACCGATATACATTCCCGGACGGAGACGAACCGCTTCCAGACCTTCCAGCACGCGTATATCCTTCGCGCCGTAATCGCTTTTCCCATTTTCACCGGCATGATGCGCCTGTATTTCGTGGATTTCCTCGCTCATAAAATCTCCTTAAAAGGCGGCAGTCAAAAAACGAACTGCCACTACACTCTTTTATTATTTCATCTATTTATATTCATACAAAGAAATTATACCACAAAATGCATTCCCCCGCATAAAGTTCGCAGGTAGCTTGCCGTCTGCCCCCGTTCCTTTCGCTCCCGTATGGTAGAATGAATGAAAGAACTATATTGTATTTTGATAAGGAAACGGCAATGAAAAAACTTTTATTTTTCATACTTATACTTTGCGCTGCAGGGTACTGGGGAATCCGTGAAGGAAACTCCTCTGTCAAAGATTTTTCCCCGCCGCGGGCAGCATCGAAATCCGAACCCCGCAGCACAGAAAAAAACTGGCTTGAAGAACTCACCGGCCGGATCGGTACGCTTATTACCACGCCTGCCGTAGAAGAGGGAAAATCAAATCCGTCTCTTTCACCGGACACGGAAGACAGCAAAAAGGACTCTTCTCTTTCCACGGTAAAAGAAAAGCTCGGAAACATTCTTCATTTTAAAGAATCTCTCGAAGCACGGGTAGACAGAAATAAGTTTATTTCCCAAAAGGAAATCCCTGATCTCCTGAAAAAAGGAATCATCGCCACCGAGGACCGCCGCTTCTACGAGCACGGCGCCATAGATCCTATCGGCGTCACCAGGGCGGCTGTCACAAACTACTTCGCAGGACATACCTTGGAAGGCGGCAGTACCATCACGCAGCAGACAGTAAAAAATATTTTTCTTTCTAATGACCGGACCATCCTTCGTAAAATGGAAGAACTCGCGCTTGCCGTCCAGCTGGAAAAATATTATACGAAAGACCAGATTCTTGAACTCTACCTCAATACAATTTACTTCGGCCATGGTGCCTATGGGCTCAAGGAAGCGAGCCTCACATACTTTGGCAAAGAGCCAAAAGATTTGGATCTTTCCCAATGTGCTATGCTTGCAGGACTCCCCCAAGCCCCCAGCGCCTATGACCCCATTGACCATCCGAAAGAAGGAGCACAGCGCATGACTGTCGTCCTCACACTCATGGCGCAGCAGGGATATATCTCTCCGGAAGACGCCGCAAAGGCAGCCATGAATTTATGGCTGAAATAAATCCAATACAAAAACCATTTCTCCCTATACAGGAAAGAAATGGTTTTTTAATCGTTTATTACAGAATGGCGTGGGCAATGACGAAGCTCATGCCGCAGGCGCAGATAACGCCAATCAGTCCGGGGAGCATGAAACTGTGGTTCAAAACGAACTTCCCGATTCTTGTCGTGCCCGAACGGTCAAAGCCGATACATGCCAAGTCGGACGGATACGTCGGCAGGAAGAAATAGCCGTAGCATGCAGGAAGGAAAGACATAACCATGACCGGATCCATGCCCAGACCAAGCGCCATAGGCATAACGATAGCAACCGCCGCCCCCTGCGAATTTACAAGTTTGGAGGTAAAGAACAGGACCAGGCCGTACGTCCAGGGGTGCTGGGTCACCACGGAACCGAGGAATGTTTTCAGAACACCCATGTGGCTTGCAAAGTAAGTATCAGCCATCCATGCAACACCGTAAACGGAAACAAGAGCCACAATACCCGCGCGGAATACCTGGCTGTTCCCCACTTCCTTCGCTTTCGTTTTGCAGGCAAAGAGAATGAGGGCGGAAACAAAAAGCATCACCATCTGGATAACGGTAGTCATAGAGATAGCAGCCATCTTTCCCTTCGCATTCGGGAAATGCGGGAGCAAATCCGGGAAGTTGCCAAGGATGGCAATGCAGATAATCCCTATGAGGAAAATCCCCGTCGCATGATAATAGGAAGACGGCAGTTCACGCCCCTGCAAAGTTTCATTGTCACCGTAGATATACTCTTTTTGTTCAGGATCCTTTATCATTTCCTGGAATGCTTCGTCTTTTTCCAAATCCCTGCCGCGTCTGTAACTGTAAAAAGCCGCGCAGAGAACACCAAAAAGCGTAGCAGGAACGGAGATGGACAAAATCTGGAGCAGTGAATAATTCTGCCCTGCAGCCGCCATGAATCCGACAATGGAAACAACAGCAACGGAAACGGGAGAAGCGGAAACCCCCATCTGGGACGCGACCGAAGAAACCGCCATCGGACGTTCCGGACGGATATTCTGCTTAATAGAAATATCGTAAATGATCGGGAACATCGTATAAACGACATGACCCGTACCGCATAAAACGGTAAGGAACCATGTAGTCACCGGAGCAAGAATAGTAATGTGCTTCGGATTATTGCGGAGAAATTTTTCCGCATACTTCAGCATGACCGTAAGACCGCCGGAAGTCTGCAAAAACCCCGCGCAGGTTACAACTGCCAGGATAGTGAGCATTACGCCGATGGGTGGTGTGCCCGGTTTGTAGTGAAATACAAAAGTATACAGCATAAGGCCGATGCCGCTGATAACAGCCAGCCCAATCCCCCCGTGCCGTATGCCGAGGAACAGACAAACAAGCAATACTGCAAATCCCAATACCATTTCCATAAGTAAAAAGCCCCCTCAATAATATACGTTTATTCATCAATAATACGACTTAAAGTATATATTATTATTCTTAAATATCAAATATTTATTTGTCATATGAAATCATTTTTCCATGACTAATTCACATCATTTAAAAAATCTTTCTCCAAAATAAAAGCCCTTATCTGGTTGAGTAAGAGTTTTCTGCTGATCAATCTCCCGTAATAAGAATATTACCCGTCTGAAAAACTGCATCCGCCGCTTCAGGAATATAAAGTTTCACAGTATGCTGTCCGACTTCTATTTTCTCTGTTTTTGTAATTACTTCTTTGCTTTCTATTATATATGCCTCCTGTGCTGATACATCCCGGCAGTCCTTATTTTTAGTGTTATAATAAAAATAACATATGTTTGTTTTAGAAATATAAGGAGGTTCTCATGGATTACAAAATGATCAGACTGGAACAGGCAGAAGGAATTGCTGTCATTACCCTCGATTATGCGCCCACGCTGAATGCTCTCGACATGAACATGTCTCTTGAACTGGAAGATGCCCTCAAAAAAGTGGAAACGGATCCCGACGTAAAAATCGTTGTCATCACAGGCGCAGGCCGTGCATTTTGCGGCGGCGGCGATATCCGCTATATGAAAGCCCACTGTGAGGAGCCGAACTTTGCCACAGAATCCATGGGGCCCCTGGCTAAAAAATTATCTGAAATCGTTTTATACATGAAAAAAATGTCGAAAATCGTTATCTGTGCCGTAGCGGGAGCAGCGGCAGGCGGCGGTGCGAATCTTGCTTTCGGGTGTGATTTCATTTTTGCCGCAGACAATGCTAAATTCCTTCAGGCCTTTGTAGGCATCGGCCTCTGCCCCGACACCGGCGGCGTATACATGCTCCCCCGCATGATCGGCACACACCGCGCCTTTGACATGTTCGTCACAGGCCGTCCCGTTGATGCAAAAGAGGCATTCCAAATCGGCCTCATCAAGGAAATAACTGCAAAAGAAGACCTCCTTCCGAAAACGATAGCTTTCGCAAAAAAACTGACCAAAGGTCCCGCCCTGGCATACAGAAACATGAAGAAACTGATGTTTGAAAGCATGTACAAAGATTTTGAAACCTTTATGGCGGCAGAAGAAATTTATCTTGGCCAGTGCTCGTCAAGCGAAGATTTCAAAGAGGGGATTACAGCATTCCTTGAAAAACGCCCCGCGGACTTCAAGGGAAAGTAATAATTACACCACACCGTTTTATAAAAAACAAAATAGCTGCCGGTCTCGGAATACCGCGGACAACTTCTGTCAGCCGGCTACCGGTTACCAACTCACAGCCAACAGATTATGAACTCCGATATCCTCTCCTGCAGGCACTGACGCTTGCCCGCTGTGCTATAATGTATGCATTCCTTCGGACTTTCACTCCGCTGAGATTGACAGGATATTTCCTGCAAATGATGGTTCGGGTATTTCAAAAGGAAATGCCTGCAGAAAGGATTCTTCCATGACAGAAAAAAAGAAAGTCGTTGTCGCCATGTCCGGCGGTGTCGACAGTACATTGACGGCACGCCTGCTGCAGGAGGCGGGGTACGATGTGTACGGCGCCACTATGAATCAGTTTGACGGGCAGGATTTAACAGAGGCGCAGGAAATGGCTGACTTCCTCGGTATCCCCCACAAGGTCATTGATGTACGGAAAATGTATCAGGACGTAGTGCTGTCCTATTTTGTGGATTCTTACAAAAACGGCATCACGCCGAATCCCTGTATGATGTGCGATTTTAAAATTAAGTTCGGTTTTTTTTATGACACCGTCCGTGCTTACTTTGATTGTCCTTACTTCGCCACGGGACATTATGCGCGGATCACTTATGACGGTACCCGCGGAAAATACCAGGTAGAAAAGGCCGCGGATATCGCCAAAGACCAATCCTACATGATGTACCACCTGACCCAGGACCAGCTTGCCCATATCCTTTTCCCCCTCGGCCGCATGTATAAAAAAGATACCCGCCGTATATCTGAAGAAAAAGGACTCCCTACTTATAACAAAGCAGAATCGCAGGATATCTGTTTCCTGACCAGTGAAAAATCGTATGCCGAATTTTTGCAGAATTATGCGCCTGAAGCGTTCCGCCCGGGAAATATTATAGACACAAAGGGACGTATTCTCGGAAGGCATAAGGGACTCCCTTTTTATACCATCGGCCAGCGGAAAGGACTGGGAATCGCGGCACGGACGCCGCTTTATGTTGTTTCCCTTCATGCAGGAAAGAACCGGGTCATCGTCGGTTCCAATGATGACCTTTTCCGTTCCGGCCTTCTGGCAAATGAGCTGGACTTCACCGATAGCACACCGCCCTCGCAGCAGTTCCGGTGCCTGGCTAAAATACGTTACGGTATCCGTGTCCATGACTGCACCGTGACTCTGGACGATCACGGCAGGGCCGCCGTGAAATTTGATGAGCCGCAGCGGGCAATTACCCCCGGCCAGTCCGTCGTCTTTTATGAAGAAGACCGTCTGCTCGGCGGCGGTACCATCATGAAAGCATTATAAATTGAATTGAATTGAATTGAATTGAAATGAATGCCTGCCGCAAAGAGCACACCATTGAAAAAGCAGAAGGAGTAATCCCCCTGCTTTTTATTTTGTTCTCATAAAAAGAAATACCTGCACAGTACTGCCGCTGTCAGAAAGCCGGCCAGGCATACATAAAAAGCCCCTCCGGACTGCCGCGGCAATGTTACAGCAGGGATGTGGTCAACGGTTTTCGGCACAGAGGTTGTTCTCCCAAGTTTCCGCTTCGGATAAGGGAGCGGTTCCGTCAGCCGGTCTTCGTCCATCATGATTTTCCATCTTTTTACCTTTTCTATATGCCTGCTGTTTCCGCAGACATTGTCAAGAAAACAGCCGAGCAGTGCCAAAGCAGTTTCCTTTTCTCCTTTTTTATGAAAGAAGAACGCTTCATTGACATATTCCTCAAAAAATATTTCCACTGCATCGGGAAGTCCTTCATAGTGAAGCATGGCATAAAAAGGAGAAACTGCTTTCCCGTAGACCTTCATTTTTTCTTCCACCAGCATCAACCCCTGCAAAGGATATGTTCCCGTCAGCTGAAGAGCATATTCCAAATCCCGGGAAAGTACCACCACCTTTGCTTTTGTCTTTTCCTCATACAGGGAAAGAAACCAGGTCAGTGCCATACCGCAGGGCACATCCGTTTTCCCGAGAGCCGTCAACAATCCGCCAAGCGTTTCCGCATCCAACCGTCCGGCAGCCACCCCCATTTCCCACAAAAGTTCTTCTTTCCGAATGTCCAGAGGAAACAGCTCTTTAATCGGAGGAAACCCGCCTATCTTCCGATCCGCCTCTATGCGCGCCAGGACTTCGTTCATATCACTGGCAGGATACAACCGGATAATCGTTTCCATGACAGAAAAAGCGTCTTTCCCGCCATTATACAGGTCATGAACCGCAAGGAGCAGTCGCAGTGACGGCGGCAGATTTTCCCGCTTTTCCATGTTTCCTGTCCCGCCAATCAAAGAATAGGCACATTCTTTATCCATACCGCAAAGCCAGGATAATTCCACCCGAAACCGTAAGCGTTCATGAAGCAGACGCTCTTCCGCCATCCGGTACATATGCTTTTCTTCTCTACTTTTTGCAGCGTCCTGCTTTTCCAACGATGCCGTGCGGATTGCTTCCGCTGTGTCCCTGCTGTGGACACCGAGCAGGTAAAAAGGATTTTCTCTGAAAAACATTCCTCTATTCCTCATGACTGTATTTCTTTTATTCTAATATATACAGGCAAACATAAAAATGCTCTTCCCCTTTGGTATAATTGAAAATATCTATCCCCGTTCCGGCAAAGATCCGGTTCTTTTTCAATAACAGCAGAAAACACAAGGAGGAGCAGAATGATTTGTCCATGGGCTTTGAAAGACGAGTTTTTAAAGACTTATCATGATGAAGAATGGTGCCGTCCCCATCATGATGATACTTACCTTTTTGAGATGCTGGTTCTGGAAGGCGCCCAGGCGGGGCTTTCCTGGTCTACGATTTTGAAACGGCGGGAAGGATACAGAAAAACATTTTTCCATTTTGATATTTCCCGCTGTGCCGGCATGACGGATGAGGAGATGGAAGAAATCAGAAGAACGGCGCCTGTCATACGAAACAGACGAAAAATAAACTCTGTCCGCCAAAATGCTCGCGCCGTCCTCGCCATACAAAAAGAGTGGGGCAGTTTTTCCCGTTACCTCTGGCATTTTACAGAAAATAAAATCATTGTTCATCATCTGCAGGATAACGATGCCTTACCTGCCAGTTCTCCTTTATCAGAAAAAATAAGCGCCGATTTGAAAAAGCGGGGCTGCACTTTCGCCGGTCCCGTAATCATTTATTCTTTTCTCCAGGCGGCAGGCATCATCGATGACCATCTGGAAAGCTGTCCTTTCCGTAGTACAAACAGATTCTGATCTTCTCTCACGAAAATGTCTTCTGTATTTTATTTCCGTTCCCTGTGATAGAATAAACTATATTTCATTTATGGAAGGTTTTTATGGATCTGCTTGCTTATATCATCATCTGCCCCCTCGTATTTCTTGCAGGCTTCGTCGACGCCGTAGCCGGCGGAGGCGGGCTGATTTCCCTCCCTGCCTATATCATCGCGGGGATTCCCGTTCATAATTCCATTGCCACCAATAAGCTCAGCTCCTGCATGGGAACACTTCTGACCACGGGAAAATTCGCAAAAGACGGGCTCATCCCGTGGAAGCCCGCATTGGCAGGAGTCATCTTCGCTTTTGCGGGGTCATCACTCGGTGCCCATATCGCCCTTATTCTTGACGCCCGTATATTCATGACTGCCATGCTTTTTATCCTTCCCATCACCGCTTTCTATGTGACACGAAAGAAATCTATGGCAGAAAAAGAGCCTTTCCCTTTTCAAAAAACAGTGCTTCTCAGCTGCACTATGGCGTTTGTCATTGGCATTTATGACGGTTTTTACGGCCCGGGCACGGGAACATTCCTCATTCTTCTCCTTATGGGTGTCGCCCATGTCCGCCTGAAAGAGGCGAACGGCATCACGAAAGTTATCAACAGCACGACAAACCTTGCCGCGCTGTTCGTCTTTCTTGCAAATGATGTCGTCCTTCTCTCCCTCGGTCTTGTGGCAGGGCTGTTCAATATGGCAGGCAATTATTTCGGCGCCCGCTATTTTGAAAAAGGGGGCGCGCAAAATGTGAAGCCTGTCATCATCATCGTCCTTACCGTCTTTTTCGCCAAGGTGGTCTACGAATTATTTCTCCGTTAAATATCCGGCGCTCTTTGCATGAGGGCGTCTTTACTTTTCAAAAGAAAATCCCCATGAAAAAGGATCGCGCCGTTACGGACACGATCCTTTTTCTTATCAATGATAATAATATTTACTAATAAATATATCCAACCGGCCGGTACAGATCAGGCAAAAGGAACCCACTTGCCCTCTTTCACCTGCAGTACGTCAAGATCCATTTTCGGATCGCGGTTCGCATCAAATTCAAACTTGCCCGTCGCTCCTTCAAAGCCTTTGATCTGTGCCAGGGTATCACGGAATTTCTTGCGGTCTGTCGTGGTTCCCGACTGTTCCACCGCCTGATGGATCAGGTACATCGCGTCATAAGCCTGGGCAGCGAACTGGTCCGGTTCATGGTTGTACTTTGCTACAAACGCTTTGCGGAAAGCCTGTGCTTTTTCCGTCTGGCGGTCCGCATTCCACGGAGTGGCTACGAGCGTGCCGTCAGCCGCGGCCCCTGCCTGGGTAATGTATGCCGGGCTGTTGAAGCCGTTATTGCCGATAATCGGCTGGGTCATTCCCATTTCACGGGCTTTCTTTACAATGAGAGAGCCTTCCTGGTAAAGACCGGCAATCGCGATGACATCCGGATTGGATGCCTGGATTTTTGTGAGCTGCGCGGAGAAGTCGGTATCTTTATCCGCAAAGGTTTCTGTATCGACGACTTCCACGCCCATTTTCTTAAACACTTCCTGATAAATTTCATTTTCACCGACCATCTGGTCGTTGTTATTGGAATACATGACGGCGACCTTCTTAAATCCTAACTTCGCCTGTGCTTTTTCAAGGGTAACAGGAATTGCCAGTTTGCCGGGAATCGCATTACGGAAAATATAATCACCGATGTCGGTAATCTTCGGAGCAGTGGTGCCTGTGCCGAAAGCGACTACTTTGGACTGCTGAGCAATCGGGCCGGCAGCAAACATTTCTCCCGATGTCATCGGGCCTTCTACGGCAAGAACCTTATCCTGCTCGATCGCTTTTTTCATGGCATTGATCGCTTCCGCCTTGACCAGCTTGGTATCGTAGGTTTTCAGATCAATCTTTACTTTTGTTTTCGGATTATTGTTAATTTCCTCCACGGCGAGATCCACTCCTTCTTTCATAGCCACACCGTAAGCAGCGCCAGGACCGGTATAAGCCGTAATAAATCCGATTTTTACAGATGATGCATCAGCCGTTTTTCCTGCCGCGCCATTGTCTTTCTTATTTCCGCCACAGCCTGCAAAAACAGCGGTTAACGCAGCTGCCGCCAGCACAGCGGCCATTCCTTTTAAAAGATTTCTCTTCATCATGTCTCCCTCTTTTTCCAAAATAAATCAGCAAACATACACCTTGCAAGAAAACAAAAAACGCCTCACAGGGACTATCCCTGCAGAGGCGCTCACACGCGGTACCACTCCGCTTTTTACTCATGGAAACCGAATCATTCAGGTAATAAAAAACCCCATCTCCGGCCAATGCTGAAGATAGGGGCGAAAATTCCGCGGTACCACCCTACTTTGTTCTTAGAGGTTTCCTATTCGTAACGTGAATGGACGCTCTTTCCTACTCATTTCGGAAAAAGTGCTCGCGAGGGATATGGAATGCTGTTCTCTTCCGGTTTTCACCATCCACCGGCTCTCTGCATGAATTTCACAACAGACCTTTTTGTCTCGTTCATGGCATTTATTTGCTGTAAAAGATATGACATATCATAAGGGAATCCTTTCCCTCTGTCAAGTATTTTTTCAAAAAATTATTTCATCAACTTTCTGAATAGATAATTGCAGAAAGCGCCCTTCACATTATTATGAAAAGCTTCTTTAATGTTTTCAATTCAGGATTGCTTTGAGAAAGGATTCCTTGTCCCACAATGGTTTTCTATTCTTCCCTGATCCCCAAAAAGCAGCTTCTGATTTCTTCTATATTTTTTGTCTTCCCCATTGCCAATGCCAAAAGCAATCTTGCTTTCCACGAAGACAGGCGGCCGCCTAAGATAATTCCGTTGTCTTTCATGGAAAGGGCGCTTCCCTCATAGCTGTATTCTTCCTCAACGCTCCCCGAAGGCACTCTTGTCGTCAGGACGATGGGCATTCCTTTTTCCCGCAGATAGAGAACCGCTTTCCTGCATTTCGGCGGGACATTCCCGCAGCCGATCCCGTCAATGACAAGACCCGCCGCTTTCCCCTCCGCTCCATAAACGATTCCGCCGTCCATCCCTGACCAGCAGGTGATGATCCAAATATCTTCTTCTATTCTATCTGTATGAATCTTTTTATGCTTCACGGGAATGCGTCCGTATTCCACCCGGGATCCGTATACCGTACCGATGGGGCCATAATGCAGATCACGGAAGGTATCGGGATTTGTGGTGTGGACTTTAGTCACGTCCCAGGCTGCATAAATGCGGTCTCCTAAACACACGGTAACCCCCTTCCCTATGGATTCGCCAGATGCCGCTGTGCGGACTGCGGCAAGAATATTTGCCGGCCCGTCAGCGCTCAAATCCGAAGCCCCCCGCATAGCACCGGTGACACAGACAGGTTTTTCCGTCTTTAGTACAGCCTCAAGAAAGAATGCCGTTTCTTCCAGCGTGTCCGTCCCATGGGTGATGACAAAACCATCCGCTTGATCTGTATCCGCCAAACGGTCAATCAGTTTCGATAATTCAAACATATCCGCTGCGGTCATCCATCCGCTGGGCTTATTGGAAAATTCCAGCACGTCCACGTCAGCATAATGCGCCAGTCCCGGCACAGCGGCGGCCAGGTCTTTTCCTGAAACAGCCGGCATCAGTCCGCCGGTTTCCCTATCTTTTTTCATGGCTATGGTTCCGCCGGTCGTAATGACCAGAATTTTTTTCATTTTCCACCCTCCGGTAAAGAAATATTTCTTTCATTGTAGCATATGATCCGCCAATACAAACAAGAAAAAGACAGACTGCCCGATTGCAATCTGCCCTCTGTGGAGGCGGTGCCCGGATTCGAACACGGGGATACAGGTCTTGCGAACCATTGCCTTACCGCTTGGCTACACCGCCATAAAAATAACAGTAATAGTATATCGTATTTCTTCGAAAAAGTAAATCTGATTTTATTATTCTCTATGATACGTTTTTATCCATCTTCATAAATTGTAACCTGCATATTATAATAGAAATGATTGATACGTTATTTAAGGAAAGGCTTTCTATGAATTTTACTTACGAGTTTCCTGATATTACCGGATATATCCAAAAAAGCAGCACTTATAAAAAGCCGCGCCGCATCAGCGGACTCCGTCTCGGAGAAAGCAGGACAGCCGTCGAAAAACGTTTCCCCCTTTCTCTCTCCCGCCGTGATGAAGATAAAGATATTGATTACTTTACCGTTTCTATGAAAGAAAAGATTTCTCTCTTCAATGAAAAGGTCACCTCTCTCGGCTGCAGTTTTACAAAAGGGAAAGCAGCTCTTCTCTTTGCCGATTTTACCCTATCTACGGAAGAAATGAAAAAACGCCTGACTTCTCTTTTCGGCAAGCCGGTGAAAGTAAAAGACGCGTTTCTCTGGGCGGACGCGGTAACTGCCCTTTTCCTCATGGCAAATGAGAATTCCGCTTCTCTCATTTTGGCGGACACGGCTCTTGAACAAGCTTATATTGATGAAGAGCAGCTGGCAAATTCCGCTGAAATGGAAAATGCCGGGTTCAGAAAAACACTATGGAAGAAATACGGAGATCCCGTGGGCCGCATCGGACAGAAAACATATATTGCCCGCGCTCTTCTTGTGGGAATTCCGACAGCGGCCATGTTTGCCTGTACATGGATACGCCCTGAATTATTTGCAGGCGATGCGAACATCTTCATTATATCTTTCATGGTACTCGGCACACTGGGTTTCGTGTCGCTCATCAGTCTGGCGATACGCCGCCTTTCAGATATCGGTCTTTCCCATTTATACTACTGGGGATTCTTCGGCTTTCTTTTTATAAGCAACCAGGCCGGCGCCAAACTTCTTAGCGATGAGCTTCTTGCCACCCGTATCACAGGTATGTTCTTTTTTGCCGCCGTTACACTCCTTGCCTTTATCCCGGGACAGAAGACAAAAAACAAATACGGACCTGTACCGAAGTAATATTCCTATCCGACCGGCGCAATATAAAACTCCGACTGTCATGGACATCATGGGTCGGAGTTTTATATTGTCTTAAAAATTATTTTGTAATCTTGGCAACAACGCCTGCGCCTACGGTTCTGCCGCCTTCACGGAT